>FPHE01000129.1_pt1 | contig 20445 bp, 21 predicted proteins | sample 1057201 | NCBI WGS metagenome assembly FPHE01 (sample SAMEA4473311, study PRJEB15554) | hydrothermal vent metagenome | biome: marine basaltic hydrothermal vent biome; feature: marine hydrothermal vent; material: water | place: Pacific Ocean | collected 2011-06-14/2011-07-23 | depth 1155 m
TGTCATAGCATCACAAAGAACTGCACCACCTGGGTTATAGTTACCTGCCATTACATATTTACCATCTGGAGAAACTGCTAGTCCTCTTGACTCTTGACCTACTTGAACAGAAGCTAAGGCTGGTTGCCCAGGGGCAGCAATATCAAACATAGTTAATTTACCTGAACGAGAGATAGAGTAAGCATATCTTGGGTTCTTTTTGTTTGTTACTGTAACATGTACTGCAAATCCAGCTTTATGTCGGCTAAGTACTTTACCAGAAGTTGAATCAATAAAGTCAACCAAAGAGGCATCTCTCTCTGTTGCGAAAGTTATATCTCTTACATCTTTAACATCTGCTGCTTTTTGATATTTTTTAGCCAAAGCTTCTCTGTCTGCTAATTTTGTCCAAGATTTATGTACTTCATCAAAGCTAAGTGTAAGCTCAACAGTGTTTTTCCAATCCATCAACCAGTCAATCATACCAGCTGCATCATCTTTTGAAAACTTGCTATTCCATGCTGGCATAGCAGTATTATCTCTACCATTTAAGATGGTTTCAGCCAACATCTCTCTATTTTTCTTTTTAAGAGCTTTTGGTCTAAGGTCAGAACCAACACCACCTTGGTGGATAGGACCGTGACACCCTTGACACTCTTTTTCAAAAACTTTAGCAAAATCCATACTAGATGTTCCTGCAAATGCAAAACTTGCTGTTAATGCTGTCGCTGCTGCGATACTTAAAAGTTTGTTCATATTTTCTCCTTTTAATTTAAAATTAACTCCAAGATTTAACCCTCTCAAAGCTCATTTTGATAAAATTTCTATGTCTGATTTTCAGACGACTCAAATTTGGGGCTACAGTAGCCCCTTATCTCTGAAGCTTACTGCTCTTGTAACTTCTTTTTCTCTTGTTTATAAATCCAGAACATTGGCAATATAATTACTGTATGTAAAAAGATAGTCAAAGTTAAAGGTCCTTGATTTAACATACCAAAAAAACTTGGCACTATGTCTGTGAATGGTTCAATCATTTTATCTCCTTTATATTGAATTTTGGGTAGACACATAGGTCTACCCCTACAGAGCGATATTACGCCTCTTCTGTTTGAGCTTTTTTACCGATAGTAAGCAAGTCAAGTACAAGATAGACAAACCCTACAAGCGTAACAACACCCATAATTGTTCTCCAAAGTTGTGCTTGAAGATACCAAGGTAGATTTTGTGCAACAAAGAATGCATTCCATGTAGCACCAAGTTCAGCTCTCTCAACAAGCACTTGTTCATATCCTGCAATGGTTAAAGCAACGGTCATACCTAATACACCAAAAGTGATAAGGAAGATAGCCATTTTAGAGTTAAAGTTAGATTTTAATCTCTTAACTCCATAAGCATACTGGACACCCATATACATCATTCCAATAAGGATTGTTGCATAAGCACCAAAGAATGATAAGTGACCATGAGCTGCTGTAAACTGTGTACCATGTGTATAGATATTTACTTGTGGTAGTGTATGGAAGAAGCCCCAAATACCTGCACCCAAGAAGTTACCGAATGCATTAGCTACAATCCATGAGAGTGCTGGTGTATTGTTGGCTACTGTACCTTCATGACCTTCTGCATGTGCAACTCCTTGCTCTTTACCCCAATCATAGAGTACATGAACAAACATTGCAATTAGTGGCACTGGCTCTAGTGAAGAGAACAACGCTCCAATTTCCCACCAATACTCAGGTGTACCAATCCAAAAATAGTGGTGACCAAGACCGAGAATCCCTGAACCAAAGAGCATAAGCACCTCAATCCATAACCACATCTCAACAACTTCTCTTTTTGCACCAATAATTTTAATAAGTGCATAAGCAGCAAGTGTTCCTACAAATACTTCCCATGTAGCTTCAACCCAAAGGTGTATTACCCACCACCACCAGAATTGGTCCATAGAGATATTATCTGTAAAGAACATACCTGCAAGGTATAGACCTGCTAGTGCCATTAAGTTGGCAACCATAACCGTCATAATACCTGTCTTTTCACCTTTCATATATGTTGCAAAAACATTAAAGTAAAAAATAAGTACTACAACAACAATACCAATATCAGCCCATCTTGGTGCTTCTAAGTACTCTCTACCTTCATTAATAAGCCAGATTGTTGTCTCTGTACCTGCTCCAACTTGAATAAAGATATAGACAAGAACCACAACTGTAACAGCAGCAGTTAATACCCAAAAGGCTAACTTACCAAGTCCAATAGCAACACCTTCATGTCCTGTTTCATCAGTTAACATAAAATATACTGAACCAATCATTGCATAGAGCATCCATACAACAAGTGCATTAATGTGTACCATTCTAGCTACTGAAAAATCAAAAAGTTCAAATAGGAAACCTGGAGCCAAAAATTGAATTGCAGCAATAAGTCCCATAAGAAGTTGAGCACCAAAAAGTATAACAGCTACTCTGAAATACATCATCCCTAGTTTTTGACCTTCATTAGTCAAATGATTTGTTTTTATACTAGTGAGCATTTGTTGAACCCTCCTCTTTAGCAAAGTTTCTTGGGAAACCGTTTGTGTCGATACTACTCATGTGTTTAAGGAATGCCACCAATCCTTTTGCCTCTTCTGCTGTAATCCCAAGATTTGGCATCATTCTAGCGTGTGTAGGATAAGTAGATGGATGCTGTAAGAATTCAGCCATCGCTTCCTCTCTTGTACTCTTACCTGTCATACCTTGAAGTGGCCCACCAGTTGCCCATGCTGGGTCAATCCACGCTTTTGTAAGGTCAGGAGCATAATAAGCACCATTACCCAAAAGTGTATGGCAGTTCATACAGTTTTTTGCTTGTGAAGTTAATTTACCAAGATGAAGTAAATCTTCTGCCTCTTGTGGACTCCACTCTTTACCAAAAAACGGCTCTTTTTCACCAATTACTGGCACCTCATGTCCTCTTTTTGTACTCATCTCATAAGTAATCTTATGGTTTATGACTGTTGGGGCAGGAACTCTTTTATGAATACCTGTTTTCATCCCCTCTTTCAAATCATCATCTGTACCCATACTAATTTGACCTAGTGTATCAAAAGTTAGCCAAATGAGTAAAATAGATGCAAATCCAGTCACCCATGCAGCTGACCTACGCCAAAACGGTATACTGGTCCAGACGGATAGATTTTCGTTTGCCATGTCTCCTCCTTAGTTTTTATGTTCTGCTATATTATCGCTTGGTTCATATCTCTTGCTTGAATCATCTATCAACCTAAAATATAGATGAGGAATAAAGAGATAAGCCATCATCGTCACCATCAATACTTTGGTTGTAAAAGGTTCACTTTGAATCTGAACAGAAAGGTCATATAAGCAGTAAGTTTGTAATGCCCAAAACAGATACCCAAAATTCATCCATTTTTTAGAAAAGAAGCCCATCTTTGCAAGAGTAATAGTAGCTGCATATGCCACCCCAAAAACAAGAACAAGTGTTGATACGACAAAAATCCATAAAAACTGGTCTGTTGCGATTTCTGGTCTTACGATAAGTTCATTCATTTAAGAATCCTTTTAAATATCTATTTTTACTAAAAGCATATTGTATTATTACTATTTGAGTGTGATTTTTTATTGATATATGTCAACTTTATAAAAAAAAATTTTTGGAATTATAAATGATAGTTATATGTTAAATGAAAAGATGTTCAAAAATATTATAAAAAGAGAATTAACCCTCTTTATTTATTTAATTTTTAAGTTTTTTTATAGGTAGAATACATCTAGCCGTATGAAACGGACGAGAGTAGTTTGGAGAGGTAAATAAATCACCCTCCAAGACCCAATCTCTGGACTTCTCAACAGTTACTGATTGTCCAACTTTTCGCCTAGCACGACTCTCACAGATAACGGTTTGTCCTTCATTAAAGGCTGTTTTTACCTCTGCCATTCTATTAGTTGTGATATTAAAATGTAATCCAATAGCAATAGCCAAAAAAAGACCAACACTAAGGATTCCTCGCTTTACAGCCCCTTTTCCAAAAAAAGGACGAGTTGATACAAAAAGTGTCACTGCCAAGACAACAAATGCTATAAAGAGATAGCCACCCTCTAACTCTAAAAACTTTTCCATACTGCTCTCTCCTATTTAATAATTGAGGTATAATATCATAATTAACTTAACTTGATTATTGACAAACATCAACAATATATAGCATAAAAAAATCTATACTATAAATAAAAAAGAGAAAAACATGAAAAAATACCTAGTCATTGCCCTAATCTTAGGATTTACCTTTATCACATTTGTTGCCTTTCAAAAGGCAAAACCAACAGCCAAAGCTCCTATCTATGAAAAGATAAAAATATACTCCCCCTACTATCTCGATAAACGGTTTGGTGGACTACAAATCATGAGTAAAACAGATGAGAAGTTCAAAGAGAAACCTAACAACATGGAGGTTTTCCATCGTTTAGAGTTTTTAGAGAGAGAGTGGGCTAAAACACATATGAAAATTATAGAGAATCAAGTAGTTATCTCTGATAATAATGGAACAGAAGCGACTAAAATACCTATCACAACCAAAGAAGATAGTGACTTTATACACAGTTTTTATGGGATATAACCAGTGATAGAGATTGTTAAAACACTTATATTCTCTGTTGTAATGCTTATGTTTATGGCATTTCCTGCCATGAAAATTGTTGAATTTATCAATAGTAAAAAAGAGTTATCTCCAAAAGTGCAAAATATTTTAATTATTGGTATTACCATTATACTATCACTAGCAGTAGGTATCTTTTTAAATTCAAATAATGGAGTCCACTCATGAGTTTCTATCTACTCTTTTTTATGCTAATTGTTGGCATTGGTATAGTTGTAAGTTATATCTATTTTATGAAAGAGAAAAAAGCAAATCTAATGGCAATAGAGCAAGGCATCTGCCCGAAGTGTCATAAGCCAACCATAGAGATTATAGACCAACGGAGTACAGGATGTAGTGGTCCAAAGATGATTACATTTGAGTGTAGAGAGTGTAAATATCACTCTGTATTTCATATTTCAGGTGGGGGAAGTTGTGGTAGTGGGCGTTGTGGGATTTAATCTCTAAAACGCTTAAATACACTATCAAAATCTATAGAAGCTTTACATGTAGTCTCTTCAAAATTGTAACTTTTCGTATTTTGATTATAGCACAATTAATTATAGATGGGATGTAAAGATGAGATTGATAAAAAATTTGGGAGAAAAAAAAGGTTTCCCAAGCCGAAGCTTGAGAAAAAATAGTATAACTTATAGATTAAAAGTTATATCTTGTCCAGAAACGAACAATATTAACTGGGTCTTTCATTGCATCACTATCTTTAGTAACATAAGCAGCCAACATAGTTGTTCCAAGAGCTTTAAACTTATAGAGAACATCTAACTCGCTAAAGTCATTATCTGGACCAGAGCTAGTTTGAGTCATATCATATTGAGCAATTAATGTACCAGGACCTACTGGTGTCTTAGCTTGAAGTACTACTGTATCAGCATTTCTACTAATAGCTCCTTGGTTTGCAACCATTTGTGTATAGAGTGGTGTTTTTACACCTGTACCAACATTTTGAAGGCTAACTGTTCCATTATTAACTTTTGAATAAGCTAACTTCAATGCTACAGGACCAGCTTTACCAGTTACTTTTGCACCAACTGCTTTTGTATCATCTAAATTATTCTCTGGCATAATTGAACCACCTTGTAGTCCAAACTTAACAGGAAGACCAGCATCTACCTGAACATCACCCCAAATAGCAGAAGCAGCTTCAAGCCCACCACTAAGCTCTAAATCATAGTAAGTTAGGGTTACAGGTGCTTGTTTAATAGATTTATTAGCAACAGTTATCATATATGCACCTTTATTAACAGGAGCAGCATTTGTTGTTAAATTATTAAATGTACCTAAATCACCATGTTTATTAGATCTAGAAACATAAGCACCAACTACAGTTGTATCAGGAATATCACTATTGATTGCAACTACTGCATCAAATGTATTTTTATATACATTCCAACCCTCAGAGAATGCCAATGGAGAAAGAGACTTAGGAAGCTCTTGACGACCCATTTTCAATGTAGTTTTTCCAAGCTTCTTGGTTAAATATGCTTTAGTAATTGCAAAATAGTCACTTGCATTTGCTGTATCACCATTATTTCTTAGACCTGACTGCATTACTCCAGGATTATTAAAACTACCGTCTGCTTTAGTATCATAGTCACCTACTAAATTATTTTCTAAACCCCATGTACTTAAAGCTGTACCTTGTAGACCAAGACCAAAACCATTTCCAAGGTCACCATTAGCGTTTAATTGTAAACCAGAATTTGCTGTTGAGCTACCTTTATCAAAGTAATCACTATCTCCACCATTCTCTACAGTTTGATAGTAAACAACAGCTTGTCCACCAATTTTCATATCAACATCTGCACTCGCAACACTCATCATACCTATCACAGCAATCGCTGCAAGACTTAAATTTGTAATTTTCACATTTTCTCCTTTATATTTAGTCTATTAAACACCAGTTCTTAATAAAAGTAACTCATCAGTTTAATAAATCTACAACATTATGATAACAGTTGAAACCTTATCGTTTCTTGATATTTGTCATTTTTTTTGAAACTTTACAATATCTTAATAAAATATCTATTCCAAAACACAAAGACTCCACAATTATATTAAAATATTCAAATATAACAACATGATTTAGTATATAAAAATAGAGAAGAATATAGTTATAAATAAGCTGAAAAGAAAAAATTAAAATGGATTAAAAAAATGGCCGGGAGAGGGAGATTCGAACTCCCGGAGGTGTTACCCTCACCGGTTTTCAAGACCGGCACATTCGACCACTCTGACATCTCCCGACATTGTTAAGAGGTAAAATTTTATCTAAATAAAATTAAATTAACCTTAAAATAACAAAAAATCTTGGAGGCGACACCCAGATTCGAACTGGGGATAGCAGCTTTGCAGGCTGCGGCCTTACCACTTGGCGATGTCGCCAATTACGCCACAATCCATAAATAAATTATGGTGGTACCCGGAGCCGGACTTGAACCGGCACGGTCACAATGACCGGGGGATTTTAAGTCCCCTGTGTCTACCATTCCACCACCCGGGCATATATGGATACCAAAACTTGTTATAAAATTAAAAAACACAATCTCAAATTTAAATGATTATGGAGCGGGAAACGAGGTTCGAACTCGCGACCCCGACCTTGGCAAGGTCGTGCTCTACCGCTGAGCTATTCCCGCATATCTGAAATTGGAATGCGATTATAGCTAATTTTTTTTTAGATGTAAAGGTTTTTTGGTATAATTTGCAAAAAAATATTAAATAGGAATAAAATGCGAAGTGATATAGTAAAAAAAGGGCATAATAGAGCCCCTCACCGTTCACTGCTTAGAGCTACAGGGCTTCAAGATGATGATTTTAGCAAACCATTTATAGGAGTAGCAAACTCATACATAGAGATAATTCCTGGACACTTCTTTTTGGATAAGGTCTCTGCTATTATCAAGGATGAGATAAAAAAAGCAGGATGTGTACCATTTGAGTTTAATACTATTGGTGTTGATGATGGTATAGCTATGGGTCATGATGGGATGCTCTTTTCACTTCCTAGCCGTGAGATTATTGCCAACTCAATTGAGACAGTGATGAATGCTCATAAGCTTGATGCTATGATTGCTATACCAAATTGCGACAAAATTGTACCAGGTATGATTATGGGTGCGTTGCGTGTCAATGTTCCTACTGTATTTGTTTCAGGTGGACCAATGGCAAAAGGTTATAAAAAAGATGGGACACCAATTGACCTAGCAACTGCATTTGAGGCTGTTGGTCAATTTGAAGCAGGAGAAATTACAGAAGCAGAACTTACAGATATAGAGTGTAACGCTTGTCCTAGTGGTGGAAGCTGTTCTGGTATGTTTACGGCTAACTCTATGAATACACTTATGGAGGCTATGGGAATTGCACTAGCAGGAAATGGTACTATCTTGGCTCTAACAAAAGAGAGAGAGGAGTTATATCGAAAAGCAGCGAGAAGAGTCTGTGAGATTGCTCTTATGGAGCAGGATGAAGCTTCTAAATATAATATAAAAAATATCCTCAATGAGAATGCTGTACTAAATGCTTTTGCTGTTGATATGGCGATGGGTGGAAGTTCAAATACAGTTCTACATATGTTAGCTATTGCAAAAGAGGCTGGTGTTGACTTTAACCTAGAAGATATAAATAGTATATCAAAGAGAGTTTCACATATCGCTAAAATCTCTCCAAGTTTAACAACTGTTCATATGCAAGATATAGACCATGCAGGTGGAGTAAGTGCTGTAATGCATGAGATGAGTAGAAGAGGCGATGATATTCTAAAAGATAACCTCACCATAACAGGGGAGATGCTAAAAGAGAGAATCCGTGAGAGCAAGATTATAGATACTAATATTATTCATACTATAGATAACCCATATTCAGAAGTTGGTGGATTGGCGATTTTATATGGAAATCTTGCAGAGCAAGGAGCTGTTATTAAGACGGCAGGTATTATAGGGGAGAGAGTCTTTACTGGTACAGCAGTATGCTTTAACTCACAAGATGAATCTATCAAGGGAATTATAAATGGCAAAGTCAAAGCTGGAGATGTTGTTGTTATAAGATATGAGGGGCCAAAGGGTGGACCTGGAATGCAAGAGATGTTGAGTCCAACTAGCCTAATTATGGGTATGGGACTTGGTGATTCAGTGGCATTAATTACTGATGGGCGATTTAGTGGAGCTACTAGAGGAGCAAGTATTGGTCATGTATCCCCAGAGGCTGCTGAGGGTGGTATGATTGGACTACTAGAGGATGGTGATGAGATTCATATTGATGTAGACAAATATATTTTACAAGTTAATATCTCTGATGAGGAGATTGCTAAAAGAAAAGCTAACTTTAAACCTATAGTTAAACCTCTTAAGAGTAGATGGTTAAAACAGTATAGAGCATTAGTAACAAATGCTAGTAATGGAGCTGTTTTAGAAGCAGATTAATCTGCTTCAATAATCTCCACTTTACTTAACTCTCCCATCTACAATAGGAACAAAACAACAAGGCTCAATCGCCTCTGTTGTGATTCTACCTTTTCTTTTATAATATCGTTTAATAATCTGTATACCGTTCTGCTCTATAGGAGCTAAGAGGATGCCACCATCTGCTAATTGTTCAAACAGAACTTTAGGGATTTTTTTTGCTGTTGCAGAGAGTAGTATTCTCTCATATGGAGCATACTCTTTCCAACCTCTTTGACCATCATCAAAACGGGTAAATACATTGTTAATACTATCTTTTCTAAAATGCTCTTTTGCCTCTTTGAGTAGAGAGTCAATTCTCTCAATTGTGAAAACTCGTCTACAGAGTTTTGATAAAATAGCTGCTTGATACCCACTTCCACACCCTATCTCTAAAACAGTATCAACACCTTTTACATCCAGATATTGTGTCATTTTTGCTACTGTTAAAGGTGAAGATATCCATTGATTTTGTTGCATAGGCAAAGCATCCAATTGATAGGAGATATTCCCAAAACCTGTGGGTACAAACAACTTTCTATTAACTTCTAAAAATGCCTTTTTAACATAAGGGTAGAGTTTAAATTTTTTATCAATCTCCTCTACCATCTGTTCTTGTTTTGTTCCCACCGTTTTTAGTCCTATCCATCAAATAAATTAAATGAAATTTTATCTAAAATGTGATTAAATAAACTAATTTTGAACAAGCCTATTTAACTCTCTATGCAATCTATCATCTTTAAAATTTATAAAATCTATATTACCAACCATATCTTTTAGCGTTGCCATCTCATTTAAAATAGCATCCTTAATTACTTCTGAAAGTGATTGTTCACTAGATATTTTAACTGAAAAGAGTTGGTCATCAGAAAGATTAAAATAGAGTCTTCCATCACTTTTAATAATATTTAGAGTCTCTTTTCTCTCTAAATTATGATATATATAAAGAATAAAAAGTATCAACAGACTACCAGCGATAGTTGAAATAATAAACAGCCCTTTAGATAATAGATACAATATTATTGTAATAATTGGAACTATTATAATATAAATATAAGAAATTGTATGCTCCATTGTATATCCTTTTTGTTTTAAGATTTAGTCATATTATCAACTATTTGTGTATTAGTTGAAGAGAAATATATCAAAATTAGTAAAATTTCAATTAAATATAAAAGTGAATTCAAAATTCACAATTAAAATAACTAAAAAAAATATTTTTTAACTATTTATATAGCTTTGCCTTCATTCTTCTAGTGTAGAGAGGCTCATCTTTATCTAATGCATTCCACTCTATCTCCACAGAGTAGTAGTCTGTAGCTTCACCTATAATTGTCAAATTCATATAAATAGAATTATTTTGATAATCTTTTGCAGGTATATTTTTATTAATACCACTTAATTTTATAGTTTTATCATCAATCAATACAGTATCAAACTCTAATGTATTCTTTGCAGGTTCTCCATTATAAGTAAAAGTCACCATCTCAAAGTTTTCAATTTTTGCTGTTTTCAAATCAGCAGAAAACTCAATAGCAGAGTTCAAACTATCTACTTTGGTACAAGCTATTCTATCTTCTTTACGAAGTTCAATTGCAAAGCTTTTACCTGCAAGAGCTAAACTTGATGGCACAGTATCAAGATATATATCACTGTTATCATAAGATGTACAATATGGTTTTTCCTCTTTACCATTCATAGAACTGTTCCCTGCTTTTTTATATTTACAGACATAAACAAATCCATTTTTCATATCACCTGTTTTATATTGAGCAGTAGCACAACCAACTTCTCTAGTCTCTTGCCAAATCACTTGTGTATAGTGTCCACACTTAATCCTACTCCCATTATCATAATAAGCCTCTTGACAAGAGCCATCATCATAATTATAGAGTACTTTCTCTTCATCATACCAGTGAGGCATAGCATCAGCAGTAGTAAGTGCTACCCTTTTACTATGAGCATAAAGATTCTCTCCATACCCTTTTTCCCCATTCTCTGGGTCATGTTCAAATTTTCCATTACTAGCAAGAGTATTAGCATACTTCTGTGCTGCCTTTTCCAACGCCATACTATAACTCAAATCAGAGTCTGTATAGTAGTTTCTTCTCTTCTCATTATGTAACTTTATTACTTCTGCTTGAGTAGAAGTTAATTCTTGTGAGCCTACTGTTACTATAGCTATATCTTCAACCAATGGTTGTTCTTGTGAGGCTCTATTATCTTTTTTGGAATCAGTACTCCCACAACCTACACACAGAACCACTATACCAATGGTTGATACTAATTTAATTGATTTTAAAAACACAAATATCCTCTCCTACTCTTCTAATATAAGACCTGCTCTATTGATTCTTTTCCAGCTTCCACCGTTGAGCATACTATGCCCATCTTCGTTTAGCTCTTGACATCCTATACATATCTCTGCTACACCATTATGAAATGGAAAAGCAAAATTATAAATTGGCTTTAGTACTATATCTAAAGTTTTATTAAAGAATCCTATTTTACCATTAATTTTTATCCGTGCTAACCCCTCTCTAAATTTATCAGCTTCTCCATTATCATCTCTCATAACAGGGATAGCCTTGCCATCCTCTCTCACATAATACCAATGGTTATCAATAAGTGTTGGTATTAAATCTTGTTCTGAAAAGTCTAAATTTTGAAGATAATCTCTACTGAGATAAGTATAGTACTGTTCTCCTTCTTTAATTGGTGTAGAGCTACACCCTGAAAAAATTAGTAGAGATATTAAAGATAAAAGAAAAAGTTTCATAAAATACCTTTTTCTTTTAATTATATCAGATTATTTTAATATTTTAGATAGGTAAGACCCTAATATTTTCATCTAGTTTCTCTTTTAGCACATTCTCAATAGCAAAAAGTGTCCCTGTACTTGCACTTGCACAACCATTACAAGCACCAAGATATCTAATATAGATGTCAAAATGAACCCCATTATCTTTGATATCAATTATCTCCATATCTCCACCATCCATAATCAGCATCTGACGAATATTATCATCAATCACTCTATCTACGGCTTTTAGCTTCTGAACTACAGTCATCTGTCCAAAATCAACTGCTCCACCACCTGCTAAGCTATCAGCTGTCTTAGCCATTTTCTCTTTTTCATACTCTTCAAGTAGGTCAACCAAATATATATCTTTAGCCTCATGTCCACCAGGTCGGATACATGATTTACAAAATGCTCCTGCTTTTGTATAATCTGTAATCTGCTCGATAGTGGTAAGGTCGTTTAGACGAATCACCTCTCTAAGTGTAGAGAGTGATACTCTAGCACATTCACAAACAATCACTTCACTCTCAAAGCTCTCCATATCAACACCTTTGTATTGAGCTGCTGCTTTTTTGATAACATCATAAGCCATTACCGAACAGTTTTTAGAGATTACTCCATTTTGGATATAGTTATGCTCCTCATGCTCAACTTCGAGTGTATAAACAGTAGCCATATCATTTTCATCAATCTCTATTTTATAATTATTTCTCTCTATAGTTCCCCAATCTCTTGGAGTTAGTTCATGTACACCATTCATATCTCTATATGGAGATACAGTATATCCATTATGAGCCCAATTTAGAAATTTATTCTCATCAAAATTAAGGTCATCAATAATAAAGCAGTCAAATCCAATACCCTTAAAATCCTCTACTCTCTCTTTTTTGTATTTATTGAAATCTCTAAAAGGTAACTTACTTGTAGTCACTTCAACTACTTTATTTTCCTCTTCAAAAACAAAATCAGGATTCATAGATTTTGTCTTATCTGCATTAAATCTCCAAAAAGTTCCATCACCTACAAATCTAATAGGTAGACTTCTCTCATTGAAATAGTTCTCATATTTTTCTTCAACCTTGTTCTTACCACCTTTAGTTGTACCTCTAGTTTTATTGTGTTGTGCATACTGCTCTGCAAATTTTTGAGTTTTAAAATGCGTAGCCTCTTTTAATTTTTCTGCTGTTTTTCTAGCCGTTTCAGGGTTAAACATTCTATTATCATAAGTTTGAGAATAACTTCTAATCTCACTCTCATGTATATGTGAAACAATATCCCCATTTGCTAGGTTTTGAACCTCAATCCATTTACCACTGTTATCTAAAAGTTTATGGTCTTTTGTAAAGATAAAAAAAGCAGGTCTTCCATTTGATTCAGTTTTAAGATAGACCCTAACTAGATAATCTTTTGGAACTTTATAATAGATAACTCTTTTTACTTTTGTATTTTCTAAACCATTTTTGGTATATACTGCAACCTCATCACCCTCTCTTATCTCTCCAATAGGTACTTTTCCTTTTGGAGTGAGAACAGGCATGAAGTATGGTGAACAGTGCATCTTTTGTGGTGGAACGGCTGGAACATCAGGGGTGTCACGCATCGCCATCTCAACATCTATATTTGTAATCTTAACTGCATCATCAACTGTCTTGTATTTACAAAGTTCAGCCATAGTATCACTACTTGCAATTGCTGTACCACAACCAAAGCTTTTGAATTTTGACTCCATAATTACATCTGTATTTGGATTTACAACCCAATAGAGTCTAACAGCATCTCCACAACTCTCTGCACCAAAATCAGCAACAATGAGTTTCCCACCCATAGCTTCTGCTTCTTCTGTTGTTATTTCACCCATATTTCTAGGGTTATTCATCAAATCCGTTACCTTTTGGCTATACTCATCCCAAATAGTACCACCTATTAAACTATCTATTCCCATATTATTATTCCTTTATAAAAATTTCTTTTTTTAGGGCATAATGCCCACTATACAACTCCAAAAATTATTCATTATTCACTATTCATTATTAATTAACATGCCCCTCTGGAGCATAAGCATACGAACTAGAGATTTCTCTAAGTCTCTTAACTGCTTTTTTTACAACCTCTAGTGTATAGTCCAACTCCTCTTGTGTGGTATAACGACTCAATGAGAATCGAATCGCTGTATGAGCCAAATCATCATCTGCACCAATTGCTTCCATTACAGAGTTAGCTTCTAAATCTTCACTAGCACAAGCAGACCCAGTACTAGCTCCAATACCTGCACGGTTTAAATCCCACAACATCGACTCACCCTCAATTCCTCTAAAAGAGATAAGTGTGGTATTTGGTGTTCGTCTATCTCTCGGTGTAACTACAAATGTATCTTTGATTTTAAGCAACTCATCTTCAAAGGCATCACGCATCTCTCTAATATCTTCCATCTCATAATCAAGTGAATCAATAGATTGTTCCATAGCTTTACCCATACCCACAATACCTGCCACATTGAGCGTACCTGAACGGTAACCACCCATTTGTGAACCACCATGAAATAGTGGCATAAGCTCTTTTCCTCTTTTCATATAGAGTCCACCAACCCCTTTAGGACCATGGAATTTATGAGCAGAGAAAGTTAAGTAATCTATAGGAAAACTCTGAACATCAATAGGAAGTTTACCAATAGCTTGAACTGCATCGGTATGAAAAAGAACTTTATTCTCTTCACAAATTTGACCAATCTCCTCTACAGGAAAGATAGCCCCTGTTTCGTTGTTTGCCCACATAATTGAAACTAGTGCCGTCTTAGAAGTAATATTGTCTCGAACACTCTGTGCCTCAATAAGCCCCTCACTGTTAATCGGCAAATAGGTGACTCGACAACCCATTGACTCTATAAACTTTGCTGTTGCTATTACTGAAGGGTGTTCCACTTCACTTACAATAATATGATTTTTTCGACCTGTTAAGATATACTCAAAATAGATACTTTTTAAAACCCAGTTATTACTCTCTGTTGCACATGAAGTGATGACTACAGAATCCTCTCTTGGAGCGTGAATACCTGCATATATCTTCTCCATAGCATTTTTTAGTGGTATATGTGTCTCTCCTGCAAATGCGTGAAGTGAGTTTGGGTTTCCATATTTTTCTGAAAAGAAAGGCTCCATAGCTTTTTTTACCTGTGGGTCAACCATTGTTGTGGCATTATTATCCAAATAAACTCTCATTTTGTTCCTTAAATTTTAATTCGGACAAACTTAGTCCTAATTAGCTTTCCCCCATATTACATCAACAAAGCTTAAAATATAGTGATGTTATAAATTTTTTTGGATTATACTGCTTTGATGGTTAGAAATGAATGAATAGCGAACCCTAAATTTATAATGACATGCTAAAATTCTACAAATATATAGAAGCATGAGGATTTGATGAATAATAATCAAGAGTTTGAACAGACCATTACCAAGATATTAGAACTACTAGGAGAAGACCCAAAGAGAGAGGGGCTTATCAAAACTCCAAGCCGTGTAGCTAAAGCATTACAGTTCTTGACAGAGGGATACCACCAAGACCCAAAAGAGATACTAAATCAAGCTCTTTTTACCTCAAGCAATGATGAGATGGTAGTAGTTAGAGATATAGAGTTCTACTCTATGTGTGAACATCATATGTTACCCATTATAGGTAGAGTACATGTAGCCTATATACCTAATGGTAAAGTGGTAGGTCTCTCTAAAATACCAAGAATAGTTAATGTTTTTGCTAGAAGATTACAGATACAAGAGCAGATGACCGAACAGATAGCTGATGCCATACTAGAGACTATAAATCCTAAAGGTGTAGCTGTAGTGGTTCATGCACGACACATGTGTATGGAGATGCGAGGAGTAGAAAAGATAAACTCAACTACTGTTAGTTCTGCTCTTAGAGGACTGTTTAAAAGTGACCAACGAACAAGAAGCGAGTTTTATAATATCATCAATACTCCTGCTCCATCTAATTTTTAGAAGAGAAGAGAACTCTACAGTTTAGACTAGTAATATTCCCATCATCTAAAACAGTAAAATCATTAATAAAGAGTTTAACTTTAGCTCTTTTATTTGTATAACTATACTCCATCTTATTTGAGATAATAGGTTGATACGAATGAGGAGTTGTACTATTGTGTTCATTTTCTACTAGCTCAACTAAACTATCTATATTCATCTTAATCAAACTACTATTACCATCTATAATATGTAGACTATTATCTATAAACAGTAGACTAAGATTGTCATTTATAACTGATTTTTCCATCTGCTTATAATTTTTATAGTAATGGAAATTGGTTAACCACTGATAACCATCAACACTGATACTCTCTCCATTATTAGCTGATTGAAAGTGCTTTGACCTCTGTTCTATACTACCTAAACGCAGATACTCTCTCCACTCCCATTGATTAATAAATTCAAATCCTAACTCCTTGGTTGCAAAACTAGGAAAATCTGAAACTTCATAGTACTTTTTAGCAATTGTAGAGTTAGTATCATCTATAATTTTATTATACTTTTTAACAATTTCAGGAATAACAGAATTTAGACTCTCTTTTCCATGATTATGGCTTAGATAGAAAATAATGTTAGAAATTCTGTATTTGGTCTCTATATCAAGCCTCTCTGATATAGGTTTAGCCTCCTCTATCATTTTGGAGAGTCGTTGAATTTGGTCATTTTTACTAACCTCCGAAGAGGAGTATTTACCAAACTGTGAACCAATAAGCAATATACTAAGAGAGATAAAGAGCCACTTGTAACTAGCACTCTTAATAAATATAAAATAAAGAGACATAAGAAACAACCAAACTCCAAAAAGCGAAATAAAATAACGACTCTCTGTAAATCCATACTCATCTATCCTTATCCATATCGCTACACCCAACATAAGTGTCTGCATCAAAACAGCTATCCATATATACCTCTTGTACTTCTCATCCTCTTCATCCCAAAGAGGTGTCCAAAATAGATAGGTAGCAATGGCAATAACAGAGAATGCAACTGTAATCCAAGCGAGTATCCCTTTGGGGAACTCCATACTAACTAATATTTTTATATCATAAGCAAAGAGAATTAAAAAGTAACCGATTGCTAAAGATGTTAGTATATATTTGGTAAAGATAACCTCTACTTTAGTATAGGTTCTAACTTGAACCAATAGAATATATTTTGGCATCTGTGAAAGAAAAAAGTTGACCCCATAGAGTCCAAAGACCATAATAGCCAATTGAGCATACCTTCTACTCGCAATATTTATATCAAAGAGTTTATCTATAGCGTATATAGCCAAACTAAGCCCTGCATAGAGAATCAAAGAGAGGATAGTTGTTGCAAAGAGAGCCAATATAATATTTTGTGTCCACTCCCAGATATTTTTGTTTGAGATTTTTACATTTACAAATGGAACCCAAATAAGCATAAGAAAAAAAGATAATATCAAAAGAGTATGTCTAAAGAAGATATGACTCTGCGAATCAGATATATTGCTAGGTAAAATGTAGTAGTATCCTGCTAAAATTATTATACCCGTAAGCACCAATAAAAAACTAGGATAGAGAAGACGCAAAGCAGGAAAAAGAACAATGCCAAGAGATGCTACAAAAGCAACTTTTGTTGCCAATATAACAATCTCACTCCCTTTTTGATAAAACTCCAACTCAATAAGACTTATCAAAATAACTGTCAATAAAAAAGCAGATAAACTCGCCATTGGAAAGCGTTTAAGATTACTTATCATAATTTCAGATACTCTATCTATTCGCTCAAGATTAAAATTCATTGTGGACCTTTCATAAATTTTTGTTAAATTAAATTCTTTTATATTCTATCATAAAAACAGTTTTTAATATATTTATTTTGAAAGGAATTAATAGAAATTCATTAAAAATAGAATATAACAAGAACAAATATTTGTATAAAAAAAATTTTATTTTTTTCAAACGCCTATTTTGTGGGAAGCAAAAGCGATTTAATTATACTACTTAAAGTTATCTTAATAAAATGTTATAGTTATTAAGTTAAGTTTATATTTACTTTGTATAGAATTATAACTGAGCTTAATTGCCAAGATTAACACAAAGTAGAAAGCTGTAATTATAGCATAAAAATAAAAAGTTAAAAGGAAATATATAATGAAAATTAGTGTACTAGGAATTAATAAGAATGAGCTACAGAGTGGAAAAAACTTAGCAGAGATGGGAAATGAAATCATCTATGTATGTAAAAATGATGAACGGATTGCTGATATAAAAAGAGGATACTATACAGACAGCGAAAAAGAGATGCTAAAGAGTATAAAAAAACAGAAACAGATTAACTTTACAGCTGATTTGAGAGAGGCACTACATAATAGTAGTATGTGTTTTATCTCTGAGAGTAATACAGGAGGTACTAGTGAGCTTTTTACTATACTATCAAATGCAAAAGAGGTCGGAGCTAATATGAGTAACCACACTTTTATAATAGACCGTTCTACACTAGATGTTAATAGAGTTCATCAGATAAAAGATACTGTCCAATCAGAACTAGATAAAAGAGCCTCAAACCTAACATTTGAAGTAATATCTGACTCTAATTTTTTAAGAGCTTAAAAAAAAACTTCTCTTTTTGCCAAAAATTTTAAATTTTATAATATAATGTCACAAAAAATGGCAAAAAGAGTCTTTATGGTTTTTCAATCAATAATTAAATTTATCCCTGCTCTCCTATATAGTATAGTTTTTTTGGGACTTTTCTACTGGCAATTTATATCTGTTTATGCTTTTATCATAAACCACTATAAAGAGTCAAAACTATTTATACTATATGGATATCTATTTGTATATCTTTTTGGAGTCTCTATCGTCACTGTGACATTGACTAACCTACTTCATAAGTATATTATTAAGTCGGTAGCTTTTGTAGCTATCATAATAGGAACTCTACTGATTTTTTATGGACTATCTTTTGGTGAGTTTTATCATATCATAGAGTATTTCATCACTCATCCACTTCCATCTAACTCTATTATGGGAATGATTTTCTTTATAGTTCTATCTATTGGGTATAGTTTATACAGTATAGGTATACTCTTTTTTAAAGAGAGCATACCACTATCTCATATTGTATTTTTTTTAGGAATAGGTACATTTTATAGTGCTGGATTTATACACTATTACTGTATGCCACTTTTGTAGGGTAGATTTATCGACCAATGCCTATATTATGTGGTCGGTAAACCGACCCTACATAAAAAGAATAATTTAAATTTCTTAATTCATTGGCATTGCCTTACGACATTATCCTCTCTGAACCTCACCACCAAAACTGATAATCCCATATCTAAGATTTCCAACTTGCTTAAATCCAAGTGACTTCATCGCATGTTGAACTTGAAAACTTCTACTACCTGTATGACAATAGACGATAACAGCTTTTGACTTCTTGTCATTGTGTTCTTCAATCGCTGAATAGAACTGTGAAGTAGGTACAAGAGCATCTGTTCCTACAATATGCCCCATTTTATACTCCATTAACTCTCTCACATCAAGCAAAGAAAAATCAATCATATTTAACTCTCTAGCCTCTAACAAAGCCTCTAGCTCATCACCGTCTAGTTGCTCTTTCTCCAATAGCTGTATAGCCTCTTCTGTTGTTAAACCTCTAGAGTGCTGATGCACAACCTCCTCTATCTCACTATTTTGCTCTTCTGCTTTGGCATACTCTGGGGTACAAAAGATACCACAGTGACATCTACCATCTTTTGGAATCTCTTTTTCTAGTGCTGGTTTACAAGGGCATATTCGATTATCAGCACTATTTTGTTCATCTTTTGTCTTGCCAATAACCATAAAACATGGACAGAATCTTTTGTCATACATTAGTCTGTTTCGTGCTAATCCCATAGCGACACCCTCATTAACATCCTCTTGTGGATGTTGAACAAAACCAAACTCTTTATTTACTTTCTCAACAAACCTCCAAGTTCTTTCTAATTCAGCTTGAAACTCGGGTGAGTTCATATCAACTTGTTGCATTCTTTACCTTTATATTTAAATATAAGGGATTCTACAATAATCTAATTAATAGTTCTATTTATATCAAATAATAATCTATTCAAAAAGTTCAGATATATCATTTAGTAAATCTATTATTAATCTGCCCCTAAATGACATTTAATGACAACTACACAATTTCTACACAATCTTTTTGTAGATTTATATTTAATAACAGCTCATTTGTTGTTAAAATGAACAATTTATGTATAATTTACAAGGGAATTTACTAAAATGAGAAAAGTTAAACAGATTTCTATTGCACTACTGATTTTACCACTTCTAAATACAGGGTGTGTGCAAGAGAAAGCATCAGCAGTTAAGCCAACTATACAGAAAAGTATAATAAAAGAGTCTAAAGACTTAAATCAATCCTCAAAAATAGAAAACAACTCAACAGCAACCACTTACCAAGAGAGCAATGAACTAGAAGAGTTAGCATTTGCTGTCCAAGATGAGATAAAGAGTGATAGTATAGAAGATACTACTGCTTCCTCTACTGATAATGATTGGGTTG
>FPHE01000096.1_pt2 | contig 19587 bp, 14 predicted proteins | sample 1057201 | NCBI WGS metagenome assembly FPHE01 (sample SAMEA4473311, study PRJEB15554) | hydrothermal vent metagenome | biome: marine basaltic hydrothermal vent biome; feature: marine hydrothermal vent; material: water | place: Pacific Ocean | collected 2011-06-14/2011-07-23 | depth 1155 m
ACTAAAATGGTGTTTGGGCTAGGAACTAGCCTTTGACCTCCTAAATTTAGGATTAAACTCAAAAAGCCTTTCGTGTTCAGACTCGTTGGAGTCTGCTAGTTAGGAAGCCTCTAGCTCTTTAGCTAGAGGTAGTTCACTTAAGTAGGATTGATAAGATGTATTTGTTTTGAATATTTGAGAGTTTGTAGGGGTGCATTTATGCCCACCAAAAAGCTCTTTTAATCAGTGGGCTTAAAATCATCACTCTACAAAAAGTGTCATCTACTTTTTAGAACTTATGGAACATATCGATAATTCATATCTCTCTTATTTTTCTATCATATCCTGCAAAGCATCATAAGCATGATTAATAGCCATAGCGATAGAGCCACCATTATCATAGATTATATCACCTGCTATATAGAGACCATCTACACTTGTTTGATACTTCTCATCATATATCGGTCTATCTTTCTCATCTATATCAATATTTGACTTCTGCAAGAAATCAACAGGAGTTGTCCCCCCAAGAGCGTAAATCACTCTATCATAAACTGTTGAAAATCCATTGTTGTAGTTAACCTTGACTTTTCCCTCTGCATTTTCGATAGACTCAATGTCGATACCATACCGAACACGCAACCTCTCCTCTTGGTCATATCGCTCTATCATCTCTTGGTTTATATCATTTATCTTAGAAAATGAATCTCTTCGATATGAGAGGGTAACATCATTGATAGTTGTAAGTTGACAAGCATACTCCACAGCAGAGTCACCACCACCCACAACCAAAATTTTCTCATTACCTCTACACTCATAAGGGTTGAAATTGACTACAGCTTTAATGGTTCTTGGAATTTTATATGAGGGCTTGTTTGGCTTTCCCATTCTACCTATAGCTACTATTACATTTTTAGCAGAAAAGTCACCCTGTGGAGTAACTACAGAAAAAATATTACCCTCTTTGGTTACTCTATCCACCTCTGTGTTAAAAAGTGTCTCAATACCATCAGCATCAAGTAGAGTCTCAAAATACTCTAGTGTACTCTCTTTTGTTCCATCAAAAAAGTCCACATTACCAATCATATCTACTGTTTGACCTTTCCAATCCTTGTCAACTCGTTTTGAATCTTTGTAGTACTGTCTAATAGTCTGAGAGTGATTATCCCCCTTCTCTATCATCAAAATTTTATCCATCTTAAAGATAGAAGCCTCTACAGCAGAAGCGATTCCACCAGGTCCCCCACCAACAATTATCAAATCATATATCTTTTGCATAATCAGTTCCTAATATCTAGTTTTAATGATTATACATTAGTTTTCTTTATAATTTTAAAGATAGAACGCTATTTATATAAAATAAACAAGAGAAGTAACATTCCTTTTGTTTGGAATGGTCAAATCTCAATAGTAAGCCTTATGGACTTACTTGGACTAGTGCATTAATTCCATTTGAAGGAGAGGCGAAGTAGCCTTTTTAGTCTTTTTCTTGGTCTTTTTCTTTTTATTAATCACTACACGCCTTGATAGTATTTTTCTCAATAATAATATGAAGAGCCTCTACATTTACTATCTCTATTATTTGGTTTTTTGCCCTAATGATATTCTTTTTTTTCAATCTACCTAAAATCCTTGATAAGGTTTCAGGAGTTATATTTAGTATCGAAGCAATCTCATTATTTTTTTCTCTATTAAATTTATCTATCTTATTAAGAATAAGGTCAGCAACTTTGGCTTCTGATGAGAGTATAGTCTCTTTATGAACGAAAGAGGAGAGTATCATTACCTTATCGGTCATTGATTCTAGTAGTGCTAGTGAAAAATCAGGTTCTTTTAGATACCTTTTTACATCCTTAAAATGTAATAAACCAATAGTTCCTCTCTCCGATATAAACTCACAAGTGGCAGGAAAAGCTATCTGTTTGAGACAAGCACACTCGCCAATAATCGCAGGAGCATTTAGTCTATGCATTTGAATCATAGAGTCCTTTGGTGAGGTTTTATACAATCTAACCTGACCATCAAGCAAAATATGGAGGTAATCACTACAGTCACCCTCATAGAATACTATATTATTTTTAGAAAAATTTCTAATATAGACATTCTCATAAAGCTCTTTGTGAAATTTTTTATCTAGGTTTATAAATAGTGGTGTATCTTCAATTTTAATCATAATGCCCCTTTTTAGATAACATAAATAAGTATACTAAAATATTTATCAATATATATTTAAAATAGATTAATCACCTATTAATTTCAAATCAGTAAAATAACAGCTATTATTTTGTAGGAGTTTTAATTGAATCCAATTGTAGAGAATATTAGAGATGAGATAGCCAAAGTTATTGTTGGTCAAGAGAAGTTGATAGATGGACTTTTGATAGGGCTATTGACCCGTGGGCATATTCTCTTAGAGGGTGTTCCAGGATTAGCAAAGACTACAGCTGTTAATGCATTAGCAGGTTCGCTTGGATTAGATTTTAAAAGAGTGCAGTTTACACCTGACCTTTTGCCCAGTGATATTATAGGTACAGAGATATATGACCCCTCTAATAATAGTTTTAAGATAAAACAGGGTCCAGTCTTTACAAATCTACTTTTGGCAGATGAGATAAACAGAGCCCCTGCCAAAGTTCAATCTGCACTACTTGAAGTGATGCAAGAGAGACAGGTGACAATTGGTGATGAGACATTTAAGATAGATTTACCATTTTTAGTTATGGCAACACAAAACCCAGTAGAGCAAGAGGGAGCATATGAGTTACCTGAAGCTCAACTTGATAGATTTTTGATGAAAGTGGTGGTGGGTTATAATACCAAAGAGGAGGAGTTAGAGATAGCTAGAAGAGTAGCAAACAGTGGCTTTAGTCAAATAGAACAAGTAGCTTCCATCCAAGATTTGGAGACCATTCGAGGGGAGGCTATGGATATTTATATTGATGAAGAGGTAGAGAAGTATATTATTGAGCTTGTATTTGCAACTAGAAATCCAGAAGAGTATGGACTAGAGAAGATATCACCCTATATTCAGTTTGGTGCAAGTCCGAGGGCAAGTATAGATATGTATAAAGCTTCCAGAGCAGTCGCTTATCTAAAAGGACGAAGCTTTGTATCTCCAATTGAGGTAGCGTATATTGCCAAAGATATTCTCCGACATCGTATAGTTTTAAGCTATGAGGCAGAGGCTGATGGTATAACTCAGGATTCTATTATTAATGAGATTTTGATAGCCGTCAATATCCCTTAAATTAATGAAAAGTGAAAAATGAAAAGTGATAATAGAGTAAAGAGGATTTTACTTAAAACCAAAAAGCAAGTTTTTGGTGATATGCTTGGAAATAATATATCTTTTTTCCAAGGAGAGGGCTTTGAGTTTACAGAGCTTCGAGAGTATATCTATGGTGATGATATTCGTAAGATTGACTGGAAAACTACAGCAAAATTGGGAAAACCTTATGTCAAAATCTACACAGAAGAGCGAGAATTAAATGTCGTAACTGCTGTAATGATGGGTGGCTCTACCTATTTTGGAACAGTCAAACAGAAGAGTGAAGTGATGAGTGAGTTAGTAGCCACTATCGGCTTTTCTGCTGTCAAAAATTCTGATTTGTACTCCAATATTATCTTTGCTGACAAACTCTACACGATGAGCAGACCAAATAAAAAATATTTTGCTGTCCAAGAGGCTCTAACAAAAATGGATAAGTTTGAAGTTTTGGGAAAAAAGAGTAACTATAAAGAGTTTGCAAATACACTATTTAAACGGATAAAGAGAAAATCACTGCTTTTTGTTATCTCTGATTTTGTGGATGATATTAATTTTGGACTTTTGAGTAAAAAGCATGATATTGTGGCACTGATAGTAAGAGATAGATTTGAAGAGAAACCCCAAGAGTTAGGCTATATAAGAGTTTTGGATATGGAGAGTAGTAGTAGCTTTGAGGGAAATATTGGAAAAGAGGAGCTAAAGGGTTATATGAAAGCTTTGGATGAGAATGATAAGAGGCTCTATGCTCATTTTAAGAAGAACAATATACGATATACAAAGATATATACTGATGAAGAGCCGTTTGTGAAGTTGGCTAGGTTGTTTGGGGGGAAGAGATAAAGATAAACAAAGGAAGAATATTTTTTGCTTGTAAGGATGCTGGGCTTTTTATATATGCCAATTTTTGTCGGGATGAGGGCAACCCGACCTACAATATTCAACAAAATTATCACAAAAAATATTTTTTCATGGTAAAATACCTAAAAAATTTTAGGGTTTATTAATGCCAAATATCCAAATCACCGAATACAAAGAGTTCATAAAAAAAATAAAAACAAAAGTACGACAAGCTCAAATAAAAGCATCGGTAAAAGTAAACAGTACGCTACTTGAATTTTATTGGGAGTTGGGGGCTGATATTGTAGAGAAGCAAAAAACAGCTAGTTGGGGTAGTGGTTTTTTGAAGCAGATGAGTCATGATTTAATGATTGAATTTCCTGATATGAAAGGATTTTCAAAAAGGAATTTGGAGCTTATACGAAAATGGTATCTTTTTTATTCTCAAGATAATATAATTACGAAACAAGCTGTTTCGCAATTAGTTCAGATACCTTGGGGGCATAATATTGCTATTTTTCAAAAAAATAATGAGATAAAAAAAGCACTATTTTATGTGCAACAAACTATGGAAAATGGATGGAGTAGAAGTGTACTTGTTCATCAAATAGAGAGCAAACTTTATGAACGAAGTGGAAAAGCCATTACTAACTTTTCAGATACCTTACCAAGTTCACAATCTGACTTAGCCAATGAGATTTTAAAAGACCCCTACAATTTTGACTTTTTGACCATGACCAAAGATTATAAAGAGCGAGAGCTAGAAAAGGCACTGATAGATAATGTAACAGATTTTCTTTTAGAGCTTGGTAGTGGATTTGCATTTATAGGGAAACAGAAGCATATCCAAGTAGGAGAGCATGATTTCTATATTGACCTACTTTTTTATCATACACAGATGCACTGTTTCGTAGTGATTGAGTTAAAAACTGTAGATTTCCAACCAGAATTTGCAGGGAAACTCAATTTTTATATAAAGGCTGTTGATATGCAGATAAAAACAGATAGAGATGAACCAACTATCGGTATACTTCTCTGTAAAGGAAAAGATAAAACGCTAGTGGAGTATTCACTTAGTGATATTCATAAGCCTATGGGAGTTTCGGAGTATGAGCTTACTCATATAGTTCCTGATGAGCTAAAATCCTCATTGCCTTCAATAGAGGAGATAGAAGCCGAATTGAAAAATTTAGAAGAGAGGTGAGAGATAGATGAACAAAACCGAAGAGCTAAGAGATATAAAACCCCTATTAGAGATACCTGATATAAGCTACTATCTCTATATTGGATTTCTGATTTTTATAGGATTGATACTGCTAGGAATAATCTTTTTTATAGTAAGAAAGTTTTGGATAAATCGAAAAAAAGATATGAGAAAAGTCTATTTTGAAAAGCTTAAAGAGGTCAATTGGGATAATTCAAAAGAGTCTGCTTATGCAGTAACTTATCTTGGGAGAGAGCTATCTATAGATGATAGAAGTAGAGATATTTATAGAGAGTTAGTTTTGATGTTAGAGCCATATAAATATAGAAAGGAAGTCCCAAAAGTGGATAGTAAAACTCTAAAACAGTATAATCTTTTGGTGCATGTGATAGATGAGTCAATTTAATTTTGAATACCCTTGGGCATTTGCCCTGATATTGATTTTTGTGGTCTGTGCTAAGTTTTGCAAGGTAAAGGGGCGTAGTATCTACTTCCCACACTTGGAGTCACTTTTGGTGGGTAGTAGTAGAAGAAGTTTGCTTATTGTCATCTTGAAATGGCTTGGGATAGTTACAGCTATTATTGCATTGGCTTCTCCTGTGATTACAAAGGAGTATAGCAACTCTAAGCGAGAGGGGAGAGATATTGTTTTGATTATTGATAGTAGTGAGTCAATGAGACAAGATAGATTTGATGAAAACAATATGAGCAAAAATAGGTTTGAGGTAATCAAAGATATAGCTTCTGATTTTGTATCTAAGAGAAGTCAAGACAGAATTGGACTTGTGACCTTTGCTGATATTGCTTTTATCGCCTCTCCTCTTACTTTTGAAAAGAGGTTTTTGCAAGATATTATTGGAATGCAGAGATTAGGTGTGGCAGGGAAACGAACAGCTATTAATGATGCATTGGCTCAAACATATAATATGTTATCTAATACCAAAGCAAAGTCAAAAATTGCTATTTTGTTAACTGATGGGATAGATAATATGAGCAGAGTTCCTCTAAAAGATATAAAAAGTTTAATAGAGAAGAGTCCTGTAAAACTCTATACAATTGGTATAGGAACTAGTAGAGACTATGATAGTAAATATCTCAAAGAGTTAGCAGATGCAGGAAAAGGTCAAGCGTATGGTGCAAGAGATGCAAAGTCATTGAGTCAAATATATGCCAAGATAGATAAACTAGAGGCTAGTAAGATAGAAGATAAGAAGTTTGTAAAGCATACCTATCTTTATATCTTTCCACTGTTTATTTCGATTATATCTCTTTTGCTATTTATATATATACGAAATATGCGAAGAGGTTAAGTAATGCAAACTGAACTCTCTTCATAAAAAATCATACTTTTCAGATATTTCTAATCCAATATAACACAAATAGTTATCTTCCCAACAGCTTATTTTGCTATATCTTAATCACAATATAAATAACTTTTTTAAAAAACTATATTAAAGAAATATTAATATAAAATTAAAAATTAAATTTTAAAAATAAGGAATATATTATGTTGAGTCCAAATGGTTATCTACAGAGGATTAAAATAGTGCTTATACTTTTAGTTTTAGTGACACTAAATAGTGTTGCAGGAAACTCTTCTAAGAAAAAAGATAGTGGAAAATGTTACGCTATGACTGATAATACAAAAAAAATCTATGAGGTCTATTTAGATGCAGGTGCATCACCTCTTCCTACGCCTAGAACTATTAATATCTCAACCAAGTTTATAGGTGAAGGGTCTGCATATAGAGCTAGTGATGGTAGGGTTTATGCTTTTCAAGTTGCAGGAGATAATTATGGGCCTAGTGACCTCTATGCTATAAATCTTAACTGTGGTACAGAGACTAAGATTGTTGAGTCTATTATCTCTGGTGCAGTTGATGGTGCAGAGTTCTATTATGACCCTCTGCTTGGTAGGGAGATACTCTATATTGTTAGTGGAGAGAATCACTCTAAGTTATATGCATTTGATACTAAAAATTGGTCTTTGATGAGTGGATACCCAAAAGATATATATGGTGATGAGGATGGTCTCTCTAGTTTGGCAATTGACCCTATGAGTGGTGAGGCTTATGGAGTGGATGACTATAACTATGATAAAAAACGACCAAAGATATATAAGCTTGATTTGGCTACAGGCAAAACAACTTTTTTGGTAAAGACAGAGAGTGTTGTTGATGCAGAGGGGTTGGCTTATGCTAGTGATGGTCATCTCTATATTGAAGATGAGACAAATTTGGATGGAAGAAAAATCTATAGAGTTGATTTGCAAACAGGCAAATTGACACCCTCGGCAAACTTGGAGGGAACAGTAGGGGATTTTGAGTCTATAGCTTGTAATGGTACGCAGATGGCTATTGACTATCCATCTATAACTATAGAATCCAAAGAGATAATGGAGGGAGATAGTGGGATAACAGTGTTGTCTTTTGATATAACGCTAGATAAACTAGCATATAAAGATGTGACATTTAAATATCTATTGGAGAATCAAACAGCTATTAAAGATAAAGATTTTATTGATGCTACGGCTACAGTGACTATACCAAAAGGCTCAATAAAGACAGTGGTTAAAGTTCAGATAAAAGGTGATATAGATGTTGAAAGTGATGAGACATTTATTATAAAACTCAAAAATATAAAAAATGCTTTGGTAAAAAAAGATAGTGCTATTGGTAAGATTATTAATGATGATAGAGTCATAACCATTGGTGATAGAGTATGGGTTGATAGTAACTTTAATGGTAAGCAGGATTATGCTGAGAGTGGGTATGACAAGCCTATAGTTGTAAAGCTTTATGATAAAAATAGTAATTTTGTAATAGAGACAAAGACAGATAAATCGGGTATCTATAGTTTTGAGAATTTGGTTGCCAACAAGTACTATTTTGTCAAGTTTTCAGTTCCTGTGGGTTATACAGTAAGTCCAAGAGACCAAAGTGGTAGCTGTAGTGACTCTGATGTAGATGAGAGTGGAAAGAGTAGACTCAATCTCTATGAGTCTAGCAATGACTGTATGGATATGGGGATTTATATCAAACCTGAACCAAAGATTGATATAGAGAAAGCCACCAATGGGGTAGATGCTGATAAGGAGACGGATGCTGTAGCTGTTCAGTTTGGTTCAGAAATTAAATGGAGTTATACTGTTAGTAATAGGGGTAATGTGGTGCTAAAAAATATCTCTGCAAAAGATGTAAAAACAGGTGCTATATCTTGTCCAAAGAGTTCACTTGATAAAAATGAGTCTATGGAGTGTACTATCAAAAAGAGTGTAGCTATAGAGGGGTTATATGGTGACACGGCTAAAGTAACTGCCAAGACAGAGCAGGGGGTAGAGGTAGAGGATAGTGACCCAAGTTATTATCGAGGAAGTGAAGAGCTTAAACCTAAAATAAAGATAGAAAAAGCCACCAATGGTGTAGATGCAGATAAAGCGTCAGAGGCTGTTGAGTTGGAGTATGATTCTGCTGTTACATGGAGTTTTGTAGTTAGCAATATCGGTAATGTAAAGCTTAAATCTATAGTAGTAAATGATGACAAAGAGGGCAAAGTTGTATGTCCTAAGAGTACTCTTGAAGCTGGTAACTCTATGACATGTACCCCTAAAAGAGGAAAAGCAGATGAGGGTTTATATAAAAATGTAGCTAAAGTAGAGGCTAAAAGTACCACAGGAACGGTTGTTTATGATAGTGATAGTAGTCACTATAGAGGTGGAGAGAAGCCAGTAAACGACCCTGTGCCACCTGTAGCTAAAGATGACTACAAGAGTGGTGATATTGGCAAGGCTGTAACTCTAAAAACTCTACAAAATGATAGTGATGCTGATGGTGATATAGATGCCTCGACTCTAAAATTGATTCATACTGATGCTACAGATAATGGAAAAAAGCTTGTGGTAGTGGGAGAAGGGATTTGGAGTGTTGATATTAATAGTGGAGATATTACATTTACTCCTGAAGAGGGGTTTATAGATGACCCTACACCTGTTGAGTATAAAGTCGCTGATAGCAAGGGGAACTGGTCAAATATTGCAAAAGAGATAGTTGATTATCCTGATAGTGGAAAAGCTATAATTGGTGATAGAGTATGGTTTGATATGAATAAAAACGGTAAGCAGGATGCTAATGAGGTTGGTCTTGAGGGGATTAAAGTTGAGCTTTATGATAATGATGAGAAGATAAAAGAGAGTGTGACTGATGATAATGGTTCATATTCATTTATAAATTTAACAGCAGGTGAGTATTTTATTAAATTTATTACCAAAGATGGTTGGACTTTGACCAAAAAAGATATTGGCAGTGATGATATAGACTCTGATGCAGATATAGAGAGTGGCAAGACAGATGCTATCTTGGTGGAGAATGGAGATACCAATGTGAGTTGGGATGCAGGGATGTATCAGATTCCAAAGCCTAAAATATCACTAGAGAAGTTGACCAATGGTGGAAATATTGCAAATATTATAGTTGGTGATACGGTAAATTGGAGTTATAGGGTCAAAAATAGTGGTAATGTCAATCTCTCTAATATTGAGCTAGTTGATACCAAAGAGGGGTTGGTATCTTGTCCACAAGATAGTTTGGTTATAAATGAAGAGATGGTTTGTAAAAAGACAGGAGTAGCAATACTTGGTTATTATGAGAACAATGCAACTGTAAAATCTCTAACCCCTGATGGCAAAGAGGTAAAGGCTAGTGATAGTAGCCACTACACAGGCAAAGACGCTCCTGTGGAGTTGGGTGCTTTGGGTGATAAAGTTTGGCTTGATATAAATAGAGATGGTATTCAAAATAGTGGAGAAGCAGGTATTAGTGGGGTAAAAGTTAAGCTATTTGACATCAATAAAAAGGAGATAGCCACTACACAAACTAATGAGAATGGTAACTACTCTTTTGAGAATTTAGAGCCTAAAGAGTATAGAGTAGTATTTACAATTCCTACAGGATATAATGTAACTAAGCAGAATCAAGGTGCTGATGATACTAAAGATTCAGATACAAATACAAATGGTCAAACGGCTCTAATTACAGTAATCGCAGGAGAAGAGATAAAAAGTATAGATATGGGTATCTATCAAGCCCCTGCAAAACTTGGAAATAGAGTTTGGTATGATAGTAATGAGAATGGGATTCAAGATGGTGATGAGAGAGGCATTGCAGGAGTTAAAGTTGAACTCTATACTCATAATGATAAGTTGATAGCAACCAAAAGTACAAATAGTCAAGGTATATATCAGTTTGATGAGTTAGCTCCAAATAGATATTTTGTTAAATTTATAGCTCCAAATAGTTATATTATTAGTCCAAAAGACAAAGGTATCAATGATAGTAAAGACTCTGATGCAGATGCAACAGGCAAAACAGAGGTTGTAACACTCGTAGCTGGTCAAGAGGATAATTCACTAGATATGGGACTCTTTCAAAAGCCTGTAAAATTAGGTGATAGAGTTTGGTATGATGCCAACAAAAATGGTATACAAGATAGTGGCGAGAGTGGGATAAAAGATGTAAAAGTTGAGCTATATAGAGCAAATGGTGAATTTGTAGCTGTAACTAGAACTGATAGCAGTGGGCTTTATCTTTTTGATGGTTTGATTCCTGATGATTATTATATTATCTTTACCCCATCAGCAGGTTATGCAATTTCTGATAAAGACAAAGGTGGAGATGATACAAAAGATTCAGATGCCAATAGTGCAGGTAGAACTAGCGTGTTTACTTTAGAATCTGGCAAGGATAATGCAACTATAGATATGGGACTCTATCAGCAGAGAGTGAGTTTTGGTGATTTTGTTTGGTTAGATATAAACCATAATGGTATTCAAGATGAGGGAGAGAATGGGGTAAAAGATGTCAATATAACTCTATTTGGTACTAATGGAGCAGTTGCTTCTATGATGACAGATGAGAATGGTAACTATATCTTTACTGGTATCGCCCCAGGTGATTATTATGCTGAGTTTAAACTATTGCCATCAGGGCATATCTTGTCTCCTAAAAATGAGGGAGATGATAGAGAGAGAGATTCTGATGTATATAAAAATTCTGATAATAGATTTGTAACAGAGGAGACAACACTAATCGCAGGTCAAAATAGCTTGGGTTGGGATATGGGTATCTATAAAACTATCTGTCCACCATCAAAAGCTGTATTGGGTGACTTGGTATGGAATGATGTCAACAAAAATGGTATACAAGATATTGGAGAGAGTGGTATAGAGGGTATCAAGGTGGCTCTATATAACTACAATACAGATGAGAAGATTGCAACTACAACTACCAATGAGAATGGTAACTATGAGTTTACAAGTATTGAAGTAGGGGAGTATTATCTTATCTTTGATATACCAAAAGGTTACTTTGTAAGCCTACAAGACCAAGATGATAATGATGCGTTGGATTCAGATACCAATAGAGAGGGAAGAACAGATGTTATAACACTACAAGCTGGGAAAATGAACTCTACAGTTGATATGGGGCTACATCAAAAAGGGGCAACTATTGGTGATAGAGTTTGGTATGATGAGAACTCAAATGGTATTCAAGATGAGGGTGAGCTAGGTGTAAATGGTGTAAGTGTAACACTTCGTGACTCCACAGGTACTACTATTGATACTACTACAACAAATGCAAGTGGTGAGTATCACTTTACCAATGTGAATATTGGAACTTATAGTGTAGAGTTTGGTAATCTACCAACAGACTATATCTTCTCCCTCCAAGACCAAGGTGGAGATGATACAAAAGATTCTGATGTAGATAGAAGTGGAAAAACAGAAAACTTCTCTGTTGGGGGTGCTGTAGATATTGTAACCATAGATGCAGGTATACGCCGATATGATATGCCAAGCTCTAGTATAGATATTGCCCAAGGTGCTAGTGGAGATACTATTACAATAGCTGTTTTGGCAAATGATAGTATGGGAACTTATAGTTTTAATCTCTCAACACTTAAAATAACAACAACAATGGATGGTGCAATAGTTAGTGAAGATGGAAAAACAATTAGAGTAGCAGGTGAAGGTGTATGGCGTGTTAATCCAACCACAGGTGCTATCTCATTTACTCCAAAGGATGGGTTCATAGGTGACCCAACACCAATTAGCTATAGTGTAGAAGATACTCATGGTAATCAGACAGGTGCAGAGGTCAAAATAAACTATCCACCAGTGGCAAACAGTGACTCTGTAAATGGTGCTAGAGGTCAGGTTATAGTGATTCATGCTCTTGATAATGACAAAGCTACAAGTAGCCCACTAGACCCAACAACCCTAAGATTGATTGACCCAATTAATAGTAGTGAAGTAGAGAGAGTTGAGGTAATTGGTCAAGGTGTTTGGAGTGTTAATAGCCTTGGAACGGTTATCTTTACCCCTGAAGATGGCTTTAGCTCTACACCAACACCTATAGAGTATATAGTACGAGAGAGTGAGGGAGATATAAGTAATCGTGCAACTATTACAATTATCTATCCTACTGCTGTGGATGATACACTAACCATTGAGCCAAATCAGACTCTCCCTTATGTCGTTGATGTAACAGCCAATGATAGTGAGGCAATAGTAGTTAGTAGTGTGACAATTGGTTGTGCTAACCAAGGAGTTAAAGAGCTAACAGTAAATGGAGAAGGTAAATGGGTTGTAAATAGTAATGGTTCAATTACATTTACCCCAATAGATGGATTTCTAGGTGACCCAACAGATATAAAATACACAATAGAATTAAGCACAGATGAACGCTCTAACTGTGCAACGGTTGATATACGACATAGAGTAAATATTATAATAGGTCAAGATGAGGTGAATAGTATCGTTATAAATAATGATATTGGTAGAGCCAATGGTTCAGAGCCTATTGTTATAAATATTTTGGATAATGATAGAGGAGATTTTAATAGCTCTTCTATTGTCTTGATAGATGCTAATGGTAATATGGATACTCGTATTGTCGTAGTAGGTGAGGGTGTATGGAGTGTAGCGAATGGTGTAGTTACCTTTATTCCAGAAGAGGGATTTAGAGGAACTCCAACACCTATACGATATAGAATTCTTGATATTAATAGAAGAGAGAGTGGCGAGGGTAATATCTCTATTGAGGGTGAGTGTGTCTGTGAAACTTATAAATCAGATGTTCCATCTCTTGGTCTTAGTGGAATAATATTAATATTGAGTTTAGTCTCTTTTGTGGGAGGATTTTTATTTAGGAGAGAAAAGAGAAACATTAATATTATATAATAAAATTAAATATTCCTAAATAATATCTGTGTTATAATGTGTTAATAGTTTAACGGAATATAACTATGTATATTATAATTAGGAGGATGATATGAGCTATTTTAGAAGATTATTGATTCTAGGGGGGCTTTTAATTGCAACTACCATTATGAGTTTTGCACTAAAAGCTGAATATAGATTTGAAAAATGTAACGGTTCTGCAACTTTAGAAAATCATGCCAGTAGCGAACTAAATGGAAGTTTGAGTGGTGATGCCAATATCTCATTAGGTGATGGAAAGATTATAAATGCACTAATGCTATCAGGAGATGGTATGATGACTGTTGAACATAGTGCTGAACTTGACCTTGTTGAGAATCTAACAATTGCATTTTGGGTTAAGCCATCAGAGATAAAAAAACAGGCACTAGTAACCAAAGGTCTTGGTACAGGTACAGATAGAAAATATGCAAGTAATGCAGAGTATTTTATCAAGATGAATGAGAGTGGTCAGTTAGTATATAGACATAATTTTGTAAAAGATTGCAGTGTAATAGCTTACTCTGACCAGAATCTATCGGCAGGTGAATGGACACATGTTGTCTTTACAAGAGATAATTGTACAAAAACAATGAGATTTTATATAAATGGTGTACCTAGTAGTGAGTATACCTATACCTCAGACCCCGAATCATCTAATAGCGAAAAGCTTATATTTGGTCACTGTGATGGATGTGTAAATCCTGATAATTTTTCTGGTAAATTAGATGAGATTAAAATCTATAATATAGCACTAACAGAAAGTGATATTACTACAATGTATGATAATGAGAGTAATGGAATACATAATACAGGTGAGTGTCATCCTGCTCCTCTTGCTGTTAATGATAGTGCTGATTTGCCATTTGCAGGGACAACTACTGTAAATATTTTGGCTAATGATAGAGCAAACGATAGTGCTATCTGTTGTGTTGATGCCTCAACTGTTATGATTAGGACTAATCCAGTAGATTCAAATCTAAGTGATGATAACAGAACGCTTATCGTAACAGGTGAAGGAACTTGGAGTGTTGAGAATAGTGGTGCAATAAAATTTGTTTCAGAGAGTTCATTTGTAGGTAATCCCTCCGATATAAATTATACAGTATCAGATAGTTGTGGCAATTTAAGTAATGATGCAATAGTTTCATTAACTAGAGTTGCTCCAACGCCATCACCAACTCCCACACCGTCGCCAACTCCATCACCGTCGCCAACTCCATCACCAACTCCTACAATAGATAATAATTTTACTATTGGTGATTTTGTTTGGTATGATATAGATAAAGATGGTATACAAGATAGTGGAGAGCAGGGGGTTGCAAATGTTACTGTTGTACTTTTTGATACAAATGAAAATGTTGTAGAGAGAACTAGAACCAATGTAAATGGTATCTATCAATTCTCTAGCATATCGGAGGGTTCTTATACTATAGGATTTAGTAATTTACCAGAAAATTATATTTTTACTTCTGCTAATATGGGTAGCAGTGATGCCAAAGATTCAGATGTTGATAGTAGTGGAAGAACAGCAGAATTTACTGTAGGGAATGTAGAAAATGATTTGATTTATGATGCAGGGATTATCTCTACTATAGATGATAATATAACAATTCACCCTTCTATAGATGATAATACTACAGGAGTAACAGAAGATGATTGTAAGTGTAATAATTATAAATCAACCATATCCTCTATAAATATAATAGGATGGGCTACTATATTACTATTAATATCACTATTGGGAGTTCTTTTTCTTAGAGAAGAAGAAGTCTATTTAAATATAAAATAAAGGATAAAAAATGAAGAGTTTTAAACTATCACTTATGACAGTGATTATGTTAGGAAGTTTAGGATATGCAGGTGGTGAATTCCGTGAAGTGACTGCTTATGAGATAGAGGATGAGGTTGTGGCTGATGAGGCATCATATGTCGAACCTATTATAGAAGAGCCTGTATATGTTGAACCTATTGTAGAAGAACCTGCATATGTCGAACCTAAATCAGTTGCTATTAAACCAAAACCAGTGGTTGTTGCACCAACTCCTGTTGTAAAACCCAAAAATATTTTAGCAAATGGATTTTATGCAGGTTTAGGTATTACAGGTGTTAGATATGAGCATAATTGTAAATGTAAAAATAATGGTGCAAAATTAAAGAATAAAGATACAACTTATGGTCTAATGGGAAGAGTTGGTTATGATTTTAATCAATATATTGGTATTGAGGCAAGAGGAGCTAGAACAAATTGGGACTCTGATGGTAGCAAAGTAAAACATGCAGGAGTTTTTGTTAAGCCAATGCTTCCTATTGGGAATAGTTCAAATGTATATGGCTTAGTCGGTGTAGCCAAAACAACAGTAAGAGGAAAAATGCCTACTGTTGATGCTGAAGGTCTAGCACTTGGAGTTGGTGTAGAGGTTGACATCTCAAAAGATACCCCCAAAGATGGAAAATACTCCAGAGACTTTGATGGTCATGGTGACCAAGAGAAAGGTTTAGGTATTTTTGTTGATTATGAACGAATGCATGTTAAGTCAAGTTCTCCTGATATAGATGCTGTTTCAGCAGGTGTTACTTACGATTTTTAAGATTGGATTTTTTGATTTCTCTAAGAAATTTTTTCAATGATTTCTTAGATTTATAATCCATCTTATACTCAATATGTTCAAGATACCAAAGAAGCTGTTTAGGTGTAATATCTCTCTTTTTAGCCTCTTTCTTTAGAATATATTGAGGTATTTTTATCGGTTTTGCGATAAACTTTTTTGAGATTTTTTGAATCTCATCACTATAACAGTTATAGCAGAGTCTAGCAAATACAAATGGTAGAGAACTCTTTTCATACCACGCAGTAGCTAGGTCAATCCCAACTCCCCCATCAAGATAATATTTAAGTGCTTTATCCCCGATAATTACCTCTCCTTTTAGATTTAAAATAGAGGCTAACTTATTGGATGAAGCAGACTCTCTATCTTTTTTCTCTTCTCCCTCTATAACAAAAACGCTATAAACGGCTCGATTTGCTATAATTCCTAAGTCTGTACATCTATAACGAGGTGATTCGACACTAGATATAAATCCTGCATTAATCTCTCTTGAACTTAAAGCTTTGTTAATTTTACTTGGAACAGCTCTTTTATAGTTAAATGCCATCTTGGTAGCAGATTGTTTTAAATATTTTTTCAAAAAAAGTTGAAATGGTAAGAGGTTTAGGTAGCTTATAGAGCCAAATATCACAGTAATTCACCTATAGATTATTTTTAAGCGTCATTATATCAAACAACTTTTATAATCTGTACAATTTTAAACGAAGAGAGTGTTTTATTATGATAAAAATTGAATTTTTAGGTCCTATATCTGTAGAACCTATAGAGATGGAAGCAACTTCTCTAAAAGAGGTAGCTAACAGGTTACAAGAGATAGAGGCAGTTAGTGGATGGTTAGAGAAGTGTGCTGTGGCAGTAAATGATGAGATGACCAATGATTTGACAAAGATTTTGAAGTCTGGTGATAGAGTCTCTATTCTTCCTCCTGTCTGTGGTGGTTAAGATGGAGTTATACCAAGGAGCATTAGATGTAAAAGCTATTTTTGGCAGATGGTTAGATGAAGAGGCAGAGTCAAACTATGGAGCATATATCCCATTTGTAGGAACGATTCGTGCAGAGAATAATATTGATGGTTTGAGTTTTGATATATATGAACCTATTTTGAAAAATTGGTTTGACTCTTGGGTTAAAAAAGCAGAGCAGAGAGGAGCTATTGTAAAGATGGCACATGCAATTGGAGATGTTCCTGTGCATACCTCCTCTTATGTCTCAGCTGTCTTTTCAGCAAAGAGGAGAGTAGCATTAGAGTTAATAGATGAGTTTGTCGAGGATTTTAAAGCCAATGCACCTATTTGGAAATATGATATAGTTAATGGTAAAAGAATTTACGCAGAAGATAGAAGTACCCCTATGAACGGTAGTGGGCTATTAGCATAATAAAGGAAAACAAAATAATATGGCATTTATACATTTTAATGAGTCAATAAAAATCATAGAGAGTATTGAGATAGAAAAATATAAAATAAAAAAACTCTATCTAACAGATACTTTGGGATATATTTTAGCAGAAGATATAGTCACAGACCACAACTCACCTGCTTTTCCCACATCAGCTATGGATGGTTATGCTGTTAAACATAAAGATTTAAAGTTAGGACGACTAAAAATATCAAGTATCAATCCAGCAGGTTCAGAACTAAAAGAGTCTGTCAAATCAGGAGAGTGCATCAAAACTTTTACAGGCTCACTTATGCCTCATGGAGCAGATACACTTATCCCTATAGAAAATGTAACTGTAGATGGTAAAGAGATAATTATAGATAAAGAAGTTCCTTTTGGTTTTTCAGTGAGAGAGATAGGAGAGAACTATAGCAAAGGTCAAAAGCTTATCTCCAAGGGTACAAAGATAGGTTTTGCAGATATTGGTGTAATGGCAAGTCTAAATATAGTCTCTCCTCTAGTTTATGAGAAACCAAAAGTGGCTATCCTCTCCACAGGAAGTGAGCTATTGGAACTAGGAGAGAAGCAGAGTTCAAATTCACAAATAAGAAGCTCGAACAATTATATTTTGGAAGCTATTGTCAAAAAGTATGGTGGAGAACCACAACAGCTAGGTTGTATCTATGATGACAAAGAGACTATTTTTAGGAGTATAGAGTCTGCACTTAGTCAAAGTGATATTGTGGTAACAACTGGAGGGGTTAGTGTAGGGGACTTTGATTTTGTAAAAGATGTTATTGTGGAGTTAGGTTGTACAGTTCTATTTAAAGGGGTTCGAGTAAAACCAGGACAACATATTATGGTGGCTAAGAGAGATGATAAATTTATAGTTGCCTTACCTGGATTTGCCTACTCTTCAAGTGTAACAGCACTTTTATATCTCGTCCCATTGATTGAGAAGTTACAAAGAGGTAGAGGTAGTATTAAAATGATTGAAGCAACACTACATGAACCATTTAACAAACGACATAAAAAAGCAGAATTTACAGCTTGTAATATTAATCTCAAACAGGGTAACTATTTTGTTGATTTTAAAGGTAAAAAGAGTGGAACTAGTGCAATTTTGACAAATATGTTAGGCTCAACAGCACTTCTTGTGACAGATGAGGATGATAAGTCCAAAGTTATTGGAGATAAAGTTCAAGTTTTATTACTGGATTAAGGATTTAATATTCTGAATCTGTAGGGTGCGTTTCCTAACGCACCGTTTTATAATTATTTGAATAATGGTGTGTTAGGAAACGCACCCTACTATCTTTTTTTCTTCAACTGATAAACATAAACATATCCTAGTCTATCTTTTGGCACAATAGCTTTGATATTTTTCTCAACCTCTTTTTTAGTCACTCCACTAGCCACAATCACATTGTCAATAATAGCAAAATATCCACTACTCATCCCTGCTAATCTCAATGATTTAGATATTGCTCTAGCATTTGCTTTTCCCACTTCTCTATAATAGAGTTGTTTTAGTTCTTCACTCTTTGAGATAATCTTTATTATCTCATCTTCATAGTAGTCTCTATTGGTTTCACTCTTTGCATAAAATTGCAGTAGTTTTTCATCTCCATTACTTGCTTCAACATAAGGCAGTGTTACTATTAAACCATATTTCGCCTCTGCCTCTCCTAAATCATCATTTAAATTCTTGCGTATATTTTTACCAAAATGAATATTTCTAGCGAGTATCAATCCATCATAAATTATCTTATCTTTAAAGGGAAGGAGAACAGTATCTATCCATGTTGGAATATCAAATAACTCATCAAAACTATCATTAAGAGCATATACGCCATAGGCTCTATTCTCTCCATCTTTAGCAATTAGTAATTTGGCATACTTTTTTAACTGTTTTACTATAAAAAAGGCACCTTTAATCTGCTCTTTCCAAGAGAGTACTATCTCAATATCATCTTGGGTTAAATCATCTCTATATTTCTCTACAAACTTATCAAGTATCCACTCTTTATCACTATTTATTGTATCTCTAATCAA
>FPHE01000110.1_pt1 | contig 19385 bp, 12 predicted proteins | sample 1057201 | NCBI WGS metagenome assembly FPHE01 (sample SAMEA4473311, study PRJEB15554) | hydrothermal vent metagenome | biome: marine basaltic hydrothermal vent biome; feature: marine hydrothermal vent; material: water | place: Pacific Ocean | collected 2011-06-14/2011-07-23 | depth 1155 m
GGTAAAGCCCCCCACCATCAGGAAAGTAGTTATCTTTTAAAATACCGTTCATCTCTTTTGGTTTTGCATTTTTAACCATTTTAGCCGTTAGTTTATTAGTAGTCATTTTTATAGTCCTTTGGTAGTCTTTTTTAAAGTGACTACTAATATTACTACTATTTTACTTAGATGTGACTACTACATATTAGACTAACTTAAACGATAAAAGGGCTTTAGATTACTGTTTTTTGGTATTCTGTAGATGTTTTTAAATGGGATTAAATTAAGGTGTGGTAGTAAGAGAGGGACTCGAACCCTCGACCTCCGGCTTATGAGACCAGCGCTCTAACCGGCTGAGCTACCTTACCACCTATGTTTTGAAGAGTCGAAATTATAGTTAAAAAGTTCTATAATGTCAAGCTTTTTTAACTTTAATTTGATATTTGATATTTTAATAGTCAAATAAACAATATAGTTTAGTCATATAGACTAAAGTAAACTATTTTTTTTCTATAAACCCCTTGACTTTTTTAACAAAAACTATTATTATTCCAAAAAATTTAAAAAACAAGGAGAACTAATGTCATTTCAACCATTAGGTAATCGTGTGCTTATTCTTAGAGAAGAGCAAACCAACACAACTGCATCAGGAATTATTATTCCAGACTCTGCAAAAGAGAAACCACTTGAGGGTAAAGCTATAGCAGTAGGCAAAGATGCTGTAGATGATGGAATCAATGAGGGTGATAGAGTTGTATTTTCAAAATATGGTGGAACAGAGATTACTATAGATGGTACAGAGTACCTAATCATGAGTAGCAAAGATATTTTAGGAGTAATGAAATAATGGCAAAAGAGATATTTTTTTCGGACACAGCTAGAAGTGGTCTGTTTGCAGGAGTTAGTAAACTAGCAGATGCAGTAAAAGTAACAATGGGACCTCGTGGGCGTAATGTACTTATTCAAAAATCATATGGAGCACCACATATTACCAAAGATGGTGTCTCTGTTGCAAGAGAGATTGAACTCTCTGATACTTTAGAGAATATGGGTGCGCAACTGGTTAAAGAGGTAGCAAGTAATACAGCAGATGAAGCAGGAGATGGAACAACTACTGCTACAGTATTGGCTCACTCTATATTTAAAGAGGGGCTTAGAAATGTTACAGCAGGAGCAAATCCTATTGAGATAAAAAGAGGTATGGACAAAGCTTGTACTCTTATTATTGATGAGCTTAAAGCGATAAGTAAAGAGGTTAAAAATAAAAAAGAGATTGCACAAGTAGCAACTATTTCGGCAAACTCTGATGAGACTATTGGTGAGCTTATTGCTGAAGCGATGGAGAGAGTGGGCAAAGATGGTGTTATTACTGTTGAAGAGGCAAAAGGAATTGAGAATGAGTTAGAGGTGGTTGAGGGTATGCAGTTTGACCGTGGCTATCTATCTCCTTACTTTGTAACCAATTCGGAGAAGATGACTTGTGAACTTGATAATCCACTTATTCTTTTGACTGATTCTAAGATTACTTCACTTAAAGACCTTGTACCTGTATTAGAGCAGATTCAACAAACAGGGCGACCATTAGTAATTATTGCTGATGATTTAGAGGGTGAAGCATTGGCTACTTTGGTACTTAATAAACTAAAAGGTGTTCTAAATATTACAGCTGTTAAAGCTCCTGCTTTTGGTGACCGTAAAAAAGCTATGCTCAATGATATTGCTATCTTGACAGGTGCAACAGTAATTACTGATGAGCTTGGTCTTACACTTGAAAAAGCTACTCTTAATGAACTTGGTCAATGTTCTAAAGTGGTTATAGACAAAGACAATACTGTTATTGTAGATGGTAAAGGTGAAAGTTCTGCTGTTGAAGCGAGAGTTAATGAAATCAAAGGTCAGATGGAGACAACTACTAGCGACTATGATAAAGAGAAGCTTCAAGAGAGACTTGCTAAACTCTCTGGTGGTGTGGCTGTTATCAAAGTGGGAGCTGCGACTGAAACCGAGATGAAAGAGAAAAAAGATAGAGTTGATGATGCACTAAGTGCAACTAAAGCTGCTGTGGATGAGGGTATTATCATTGGTGGTGGTGCTGCGTTGATTAAAGCTGGTCAAAAAGTAAAAGTTGACCTAGCTGATGACCAACTTATCGGTGCAGAGATTATCTTAAGAGCTATTGAATCTCCTATGAAACAGATTGCTATCAATGCAGGTTATGATGCAGGTGTGGTTGTGGATAAAGTAATGAATAACGATAATGCCAATGTAGGATTTAATGCTGCTACTGGTGAATATTGTGATATGCTTGAAGCAGGGATTGTTGACCCACTTAAGGTGGCTAGAGTGGCTCTACTTAATGCTACTTCGGTATCTAGTCTGCTACTTACTACTGAAGCAACCGTTTCTGATGTCAAAGAGGAAGCATCTGCTATGCCTCCTATGCCTGATATGTCAGGAATGGGTGGAATGCCAGGGATGGGAATGTAGATAGAGTCAAAAAGTCCCACTATGTAAGTAAGTTAATGGAATTTAATGCGTGTGGGACTATTTCACTCTACGAGGTGGGCATAAAATGCACCACCCTACAAAAATATATTAAAATTTATAGTTAGCCCCCATACTAACAGCATCAAGTTTAGGAGCATCAGACTTATAAAAGAGTCTTTCATAATCAGTAAAAACTGAAACATTATCAGTAACACTATAATCCAAACCAACACCAAAAGACAATCCATCTACATCTGTTTTTCTTAAATCTCCACTAGTTGTTGTTTTTGCCCAGCCTACAAGACCATATAATTTTGTATCCTCACTTATAGGGTATGATGGCTTTAGAAATACTCCTATATGCTCTATCTCTCCACCATCCTCTGCTAACATTGTTTTTACTCCTCTAGCCTCTATACCTATATATTGGTTAAACTCATAACCCCCTTTGGCTATAACTCCACCTGTCTTATCTGTTCCTGATAGAGTTGATTTAGGACACTTACAGTTGGTATCATATTGTGCAATAACTCCACCAATTCCAATATATGCTGATGAACTATTACGATTTGGCTCTTTTTCTAATATAGGTTTTTTCTCTAATATAGGCTCTTTTGGATTTGATTTAGTAAGTGGTGGCACAACAAGAGGAACTACTTCTTTTGATGTTACAGGTTCAACCTCCACTTCTTCTATAGCAGACTCTGTTGCCAATGCTAAATCTTCTGTCTCATAAGGTGTTACAGGAGAGATGTCTCCTCCTGCTTGTGCAAATGATATAACTCCTATAGTTACAATTAGTGATAGTTTAATATTTTTCATTTTTTTTCCTTTATAATTTTAATTTTTATTTAATTTCCAACTCTTCTTTTCTGAAAAAAGAGATAAATGCCAATAGCTGTATTAGTATCATTATAAGCACTCCTGTATTGCTAAGAGCAGATACAGAGTCACTCGATTTTGAAGTATAAGTCTCACAAGTACATGGAGAGATGATTCTCAACTCTGCCACATTGCTCTGGTTGCCATGTGCATCAAGTACCATATAGTAGACAGGTGTTGGTGTACCCTCAAATCCATCCTCTGCAGTAAAGGTAACCGTCCCGTCATCATGAACTCTCCATGTCCCTTCTCCCTCTACAACAAGCTCTTTAGTGGTGGCAATATTTGTACCACCTACTGCTGTTCCCTCATTCCAAAGGATTTCTCCATCTGCAATATTGATAAGTCTAATAGTCACACCCTCACCTACCTCATCATTGTTTAGCACATCAATAGTAGTAGTTGCACCCTCTGTGTTGGCATCTACTGCATCATCTGAAATATCTAAGTTATAGATAACTGGTTGCTCTTCTTCTCTCTGCTCCTCTGGAGGAGTATTATCTTGTGTTGATTGCTCATCTTCTTCTGCTGAACTCTCATTATCTGTTGAATTATCACCTGAATCATAACTTACTGGTGCAGGAACATAAAATGGCATTCTCACTCTTGATGGTTTAATAGAACTCCATCCTGTACGGTCTGTTGCACTATAGGTAAAGACTACAGCTGTATTACCACCATTTGGTCGCACTGTAAGCATTGAGTTATTGAAATCAGTAATATTTTGCTCCTCTAGCACTTTTACATCATCATAATAGAGTACTCCTCCACTTGGTAGGGTATTGATAGTTACTATATAAGGTATCCCATCTTCTCTATCACTTGGCAATAAGTTAATCACTTGTACTCTACGATTTGGGTTTAAAGTCAAAGAACTTGCCACATTTTTAGTTATTGGTCTCTCATTGATTCCAAAGTTAATATTTTCTATACTGATTGTTGATATATTAATATCTACTGCTCCAATTGTATTATTCCAATCAACAGGAAGCAGTGGTGTTGTTCCATTTGTATCAGTTGTCAAGATTAGTCTATAGCTTGTATTGGCTGTTATTGAATCATTACCATCAAAGCTATAGCGTCCAACTACACTAGAGATATTACTTTCATTGTTATCGTTGTGAGCATCAAACTCCAATGGATAGGTTGCTATCAAGCTACCCACACTGTTCAATAGATTTACAAATAGTGGTGTATCCCCTGCACTTGATACTCTGATTCCATCTACAACACCATTATTGTTACCATCATCAAAGATATTTCCTGAGATTTTAATCCCTGTAAATGGCATAGTTACTGTAGCCTTGGTTGATTCAAATCCTGTTCTATCTGTAGTCGTATACTCAAATGTTACTACTTGCTCACCATCTATTGGGTCAATTTCCAATTTAGTGTTATTAAAATCAGTAATATTTAGCTCTGAACTAATCTCAACATCATTATAATAGAGTCTTCCATTTGTTGGTAGCGTTTTAATCGTAACTATTGTTGGAGTATTATCCTCTTTATCGCTAATATTTAGTGTAGGAACAACAACTCTAGTCTGTTGACCAGGATTTTGTTGTTCTACTTCCTCTGTATCATTTGCCACTGGTTGCTGATTGATACCAAAGTTAATCTCTGGTACAGATACCTCTTCTACAGATACCATCACTTTACCATCACGACTACCATCACTATTTGCTTTGGTTACTTCACCATTGTTAACAGACCCAATCCCCTCTCCATCAAAATGATTCCAGTTGGATGGAAGTGTAGAGGTTGTTTGATTTGCTATTGTACTAATAACAAGGTTATAAGTTTTGTTAGGCTCAATATATCCATCACTTGCATTAAAATGATAAGCCCCTGTAGTATCTACCTTGGTTGAAGCCAAAACCTCATTACTTGTATTTAATAGTGTTATATAGAGAGGCTCTGTATCTACTTTCTCTATTAGTGTTCCAAATATAACTCCATTATTATCTCCATCAGAATAGATATTTCCTGATACACTAATCCCTGTAAATGGATAATTTACAGTAGCACTATTGGACTCTACACCACTATTGTCTATAGTAAGATATGTAAATGTTACAGTTGGCTCACCACTATTTGGGTCGATAGTCAAAAGGGTTGAATTGTAATCATTAATAATATATCCTGCTTCTACTGCTATATTATCATAATATAGTGTTCCATTGGTCGGAAGGGTTAATATCTTAATTTTTGTTGGTATTTTATCTTCATTATCACTAATTGGTAATGGAGGTAGTATCACCCTTGTATCTCCACCAGGATTTAAAACAGAAGCGATATTTTTATTCTCTGCTTTTGGTCTCTCATTGATACCAAAATTGATATTTGGAATATCTACTTTCAAAACATCTACATCAATACGACCATCAGCCAAACCATCTAACTCATTATCTCCAAGACCTATCTGCTCACCATCGGCATTGTTCCAATTCTCTGGTAAAGAGGCTGTTGTATTATCCTCTGTTGTCAAGATTACAGTATAGTTTTTGTTATTTAAGATACCATCATGGTTATCAAAGAGATAGTTTCCATCTTTATCTATAGCTTTAGAAGCCAAAATATCATTGCTATCTCTATCAATTAATCTAGCAAATAGATTCATAGAGTCATCTATCTTTGTCCCATCTACTTTGTTGTTATCGTTACCATCTGCATAGACAGAGCCTGAAATTTCCAATCCATCAAAAGGCATGATTACAGTAGCTTCATCTGATTCTACACCTGCTCTATCTACTGTTGTATATTTAAATGTTACATTTAAATCACCATCATTTGGGTCAACTGTAAACAGACTCTGATTGACATCTTCAAATTTTGCATTGTCAACTACTAATTTATTATCATAATAGAGTTTGGCATTTGATGGTTTTTTTGTAATTACTATAGTTGTAGGGGTAATATCTTCTATATCACTTATATCAAATATTGGTACAGTCACATTTATATCACCACCAGGGTTGAACTGTATAGCCTCCATTTTATCATTGGCTACAGGCTTTTTATTGATACTAAAATCAATATCAATAATATCATCTCTAAGCACACTTATAGCAATTACTCCATTATGTGTGTTGTCTGTAGACCAATTCGCAGGTAGTTTTAGTGTTGTTCTATTTGCCTCATCACTAAGTACAAGAGTGTATTTTGTATAAGCTCGTAGTCCATCGGCTACATCAAAAGTATAGTTTCCATCACTGTTTAGTGCTTTAGTAGCAACTGCTTTTTTATCTTTAACCAGTGTTATATAGAGTTGATTGCTATCTGCATTGTTAGTTAGATTTCCATCAACAACTCCATTACCATTTCCATCATGATATAGGTGTCCTGATATTTTTGGTACAAAAAGTCCTGCATCAATATTTGGATTATCTTCACTAATACCCAACTCTATAGAATCTGTCTTAAATGTAGTGATATTAAAATCAGAATCTTTTTCTCGATTATCACCCTCTGCTTGGTCACTAAGTGCATAACTATTTTTGATTATCTCTACTGTATAGTTTCCATCACTTAGCTTTTCAAACTTATAGTTACCATTACTATCAGTAGTAACCATATAGTTAGATGCAAATTTCCCAGTAGGATTTTTTACTATTGCTCCATCTTTATCTCTAAGTCTAAGCTGAACTCCTGCTACTCCACTCTCTCCATCATCTTGAATACCATCTCTATTCTCATCATACCAAACAAGATTACTAATTGTTGAGTTACCAAATATGGTTAACATTACACTAGCTTCAGAGGACTCTTCTTCCTCATCATCTGTAGAGGTATAGTTAAAAAATACATTTCCCATAAAACCTGTTTTAGGGTCAAATTTAAGTCCTTGTGCCTCTTCAAGAGTCAACTTATCTCCTATATTAACAACTGTTGTTCCATCAGATAGATAGAGTATACCACTCTGTGAATCTGGCAAAGATTTTATAGTAAAATGGTCAATATCACTATCATCAGAAGCATTCAAATCCTCAATATCTACAGCACCTAAGGTATTGACTATCTCATTGTTATTTAGGTCTTGGCTATCTGGGATTTTATTGTATCTAAAGTTTTGCTCATTAACACTCACTCCATTTACGATAATATCTAAAGTCTCTTGAGTCTCTAATGCATACCCCTCTGTTGCTCCTGATACATTGACAAGATAATCACCATTAAAAATATTGGTAAACTCATAAGCTCCATCAACATTATCTGGTATAACTTCTGAACTGACCAATGTATCGTTTATATCAATTATGTCATTATTGTTCTCATCTCTATATAGTTTGACTGTGACACCCTCCATAGAGCTATTATCCTCTTGTTTATAGGCTTTACCTGTAATGGTTAGCGTTGAGATGATACCCACATCAAAATGTCTATATTGCTGATTTTCATTAAGTGTTTTGGTGATGGTCATACCTGTAGTATCATTATCAAAATCACTCACATTAATATCACTATCTTTTTTACGATTTGCTCCAGCATTTAGTTGTGTAAATCGATAATAATCAGGCAGAATAGCTTTGACTTTATACTCTGTACCAGCTGTCAACTCTTCAAAAATATATCTACCATTCTCATCAGTTGTGGTATTTGTCTCTTTACTATCATCCTTATACAACAACTCCATACTAATACCACTTGCACCAATCTCATTTTTATCTTGGATACCATCTGCATCATAATCGAGCCAAACAAAATCACCTAATGATGTAGTAGGAACAAAAGCACTAACATCATTAGATAGTGTAGGTAGTGTTACTCCTGTTGCATAAGCAGAGGTTGTATTGGTATATATATCACCTTTACTATTATCACTTGTATGTAAAAATAGATTAAAAATACAGGTCTTATCAATATCCAAGCTAGAAGCATTTAATCTCACTGCTGTTATGGCACTATTATCATAACCACAACTACCACTATCGACTCCACTGCTTGTACCTTCACACCAAGTACTATTGCTCTCTCCTGTAGGTGAAATATCTATCTCTCTTGGGTCTCTATTGGTATAGTACCATGTTGCACCACTACATGCTAGTTCAGCACTCGCTTCAGCAAAAGTTAGCGTCCCATGAAAAGCAGTTGGGAGGTCTCTCTTTTTATTGTTAGTTGAGGTTGTTGTAAAATTAAAACCTTTAGCCCCATCACCATTAAATGGCAAGATATCAATCATATCTACATTGGTCAAGTCTACAGATGGTGAACCATTTCTAGCATAAGAGCTAAAACTAACATCTCCACCTTGTTCTACAAATGGAGTATTGACCTCTTTTGTAATAAAAAGTGATGGAGGAATAACTACACTAACATTTTTATTGGCTTTTCTGATACTTAGACTACTACCATCACTAGGTGCTGAAATAACTGTATATGTACTATTGACTCCCTTTTTTGTATATGCAGAGACAACAAATCTATACTCTATATTTGGCAAAGCTTGATTAACTGTTCTCTCTCCTAAATCCCAAACAAGAACCTCTCCTATACCACTATCATTACAATATGTTTTTAGTGAGTCATCCAAATCTGTATTGTTACAATCGCCTATTTGAGGGTCACCAATACTTCCACTACCTACTACATATTTTAAACCTGGAGCCAACATCTCTGTAATTTTTACATTTGAGCTTTCAGTAGAGTCTACATCTGTTGTAAAAGTAGAGACTATGTTTGCTGTTACCTCTTCTGATGGTTTAACGGTTGTTTTATTTAGAGTTTTAGTGGTTCTTACTTTTCCTTTGACAAGAATAGCTCTATCGGCTTTATATCCTGATGATGCACTATTGGGATACTCATTTAATCTTCTATGTGAACCATGCCAATTATCATCAAGAGAGGCAAAAAGAACACTATCATGCATCCCTGAGTAGTTTACAACCTCAGTTCCTGTCTCAACACCACTTAAATCATCAGCACTTTTGACCTTTAGATTGATGATAAATCCAGCTGTTTTATGTGCAGGAATACCATTTGGTATACTTAATCTGATTTTTTTGACATCAGAAGTAGTTCCTATATCTGTACTCCAAGTGCCACTTGTACACTCATTGATTACCTCATCTGAGTTATCGGCTGTGAGTGTAGGAGTAAATGTATCATCAGTTGAGTACTCTATGGTATAATTTAACTCATCTGTATCTCCATAAAGTGTTACAGCCTCTACCACATTATATAAATCGGTATCAATCACATCACAAAGTATGGTATCGTTGAAATCTTTGTTTCCACTATTGGATGCATAGACTACAGCACCAAACTCTCTACCAGGTGTCACAATACCATCTGCACTATAAAAACCATTGGTTACATCAGGTAGAGGTGTAGAGAGATGGTTAATATCAGAGACAAAATATTTACGATAATCTCCACCAACATATCCTGGACCATAAAAATAGAGAGGAACAACTACACTATTATCTTTTGTACTCTCTGTATCACCACCAAAATTTGACTGACCTGAAACAGAGATGGGGTTAAAGCTGGTTAATGTATTGTTAGTATCAAGCTTATAGGTATCATTGCTTCCATTATTCTCATCATTTCTTACATCATTAAGAGGTACAAATATATCTATAACCCCTGAAGCAATAGGTAGTCTTGTTTTTGGAATAGGATTACCATTGATATATTGTGTAGGCACATGGTCTAAAGAGACATCAATTCCACTATATGTAATCTTGACAGTTTTGTCATCTTCTGGCGTACATTCTAAACCTAAATCAGCTTCATTTGAGCCAACACTTCTATTGAGATTATCATCATGCTTCCAAGGATATGGTTCATACCCTCCTGCACCCTCAATTGAACAGCTACTAAATTCAGCATTGGGCGATATACCTGATATATCATCTGTGATTTCTAGTTTAAATTTACCATTATCATTCGCTTCCAACGCCTCATTTCCTAAAACAGCTGAAATATCATCTACCTCTCCTGCTACCTCATCAGCTTCAAGCAAATAAGCATATCTTATCAGATACCCACTCTGATTCTCATCATTTTTATCTATATAACTATCAAGATAAGTGGTACTAACATGTTTTTTTTGAATATTCCACATTGGCTTAGCTGTTACAGTCAATTCATCATCTGTACTATCTGTTTTCGCATCAAGCCCATCGCTCTCTATAGTGAAACTTATCTCTCCTGTTTTAGTATTATTTGGGGTATTTGCGTTTACTTTTACATGAAAAGGTAAATCTTCTGCATAATTGGATTGACTAACAGGTCTAACACAAGTTATTGTCAATCCATCATCACTTATTGATGAATCATCTTCACAATATATAGGTAAAGATTCCCATTTCAAATAGTTTTTACCATCAAAAGATGGAAGAGTAGAGCTAAGTGTAACACTGCCATCAACTGCTGTCTTGTTCCATCCTGCTGTAACCTCAAATATATCATTGGTTCGTACTATCAAATCACCTGTATAAAAGTCATCACTTGGGTCAGTAGTTCCATTATCATCATATCCAGAGTCGTCATACATATCACAACCAGGAACATTATTGTTATTATCATTAGCAGAATCACATACTACTCTACCATTAACCTTTAATCCTATTTGACTTAGGTCACCATAAATACCACCTGTTTTTGAAAACTTAGTAACAACTGCTAAACTACCTGCATTAAGAGTAGTGCCTAACAGAAAAGTTGCTAAGAGTGGAACAAATCTTAAATTCATATTAAATTCCTTAAATTATTTTTTTATATTAATAATTATATTAAATATAAAATTAAACTTAAATTATTTTTTTAATTAAAATATTAAAATTTCCTTAATTTAAGATTTTTTTAATATTAGAAATTATTAAAGAGTAAAAAAAAACAAAATTAGAGCAGAAAGGAACTATTTGTATTATATTTATACTGAAAACTATAGTAAAAATATCAATAATTATGATTTAAAATGAAAAAATATAAGTAGAGGAGACAAGTAGAGGAGAAATCCTACTTGCCATCAATTATCTTATCTGCCTCTTTAAAGATTTTGTCGATATTATCTCGTATCCACTTCTTATCCATCCACTCCTCAGGACGAACCTCTATCCCTTGCACCAAAATACCAAAGTGTAAATGGTCACCAAGAGCCAATCCAGACATACCTGTCTGTGCAATAGGTGCTCCTGCTACCACCTCTTCACCCTCTTGTACCAAGATATTTGAGCAGTGACCATATATTGTAAAGAGTCCCATTCCATGGTCAATCATCGGCATATTACCATAGATACCATTGTAGTTAGCATGGACAACTATACCATCATTGGATGTAATTATCTGTGCCATTTTTGTACTTGCCATATCTAGTCCAACATGATAAGATTGAGAGACCTCATTACTCTTTTCTCCATAATAGTAGTGTCGTTCATCTCCATAACTTGCAACTTTTGCAGCATTTTTGAGAGGATAAAAGGGCTTTATTTTCCATGAATGTAACATCTCTTTTGAAATTTTTGTAGAGAGAGTATGAATAAGTTTCTCATTTTCTATTCTCATATCTTCATTGATAGCCTTTAGCTTTGCAACTCTATCTGTAATTAAAGCATACTGAGGGTCAGCATTTGCCAAATCAGATATTTTCCCATCTATAAAGTTATCTCTAGCTTTAATCCAAGAGACTTTATAGTTCCTAGTTTTAGTATAAAAAGGTACATTGACTACCCTTTTGTTTTCTGCCATATCTTCTGCTATTATTCTTGCTGAAAAGTTCTCTTGCTTAAATGGCCAAGCTACCAATGCAGCATAATATCCATCTTTTTTATAAGGTACTACCTCAAATTTTTTGCCCTCAGCCTCTAGGTAAAACTCTTTTAGTGATTCATCTTTGACTTGAAAAACAACCAGTCCTGAACCACCTTGTGTAATAGAATAGGAGTTAGACAAGATATTGACATCAGGTTGCTTGTAGTCTATCTCTACAAAAATATCTTTTTTAACAGTATTACCCTGAAAGAATCCCCAGTTACTTCTATCTGTTGCTGTTATTGTCAATTTAAAAGAGTTTGATTGTGAATTGAGTCTAACACCTTTGACAGGCTTTTTGGGATACTCAACTTTTATTACTCTACTCTTTTGATTTGGTTCTAGTATTAGCTCATTGGCCAAAGTAATAGTGTTTTTTCCATCAGAGATTTTAACATCATATGATTTAAGAGCTGAATTATCTGTAACTGTTATATTAAGTGGGTCTCGTCTATTCCAATAGATATTCTCTTTACTCTTGATAATAGGTTTTTCTCTCTCAAAGGCAGGGTTAGTAAATATATAAGCACCTGCTCCAACTGCTAATCCTAATATTATAACCCATGTACTTTTAGAACTTCTATTATTACTTCCATATGTTCTTCTTCTTCTCATTGTATTGATTCCATTTTCGTATAATTAAATTAATATGCAATCATATCGGATAGAACATCAAAAACTTCTTGGTCAACACGATTAGTTTAAAAATATTGAATATCTAGCTCTTTTTTATCTTCATTGAGAGGTCTATCCAGTTGGATTGATGAATCAATGCACCTGAAGAGATAGCATCTACTCCTGTCTTTGCAATCTCTTCAATAGTATCTAGTGATACATTTCCACTAGCTTCAAGCAAAATATGAGGATAGTTCTCATCTCTAAAAGCAACTACTTCAATTATAGCCTCATTGGTCATATTATCACACATTACAATATCAGCCCCTGCCTCCATCGCATCTCTAACCATCTCCAAGCTCTCACACTCTATCTCTATCTTGGAGGTAAAAGGAATCTTCTGCCGAACCTCTCTCATAAATAGGTTTAGATTATCAACTGTTTGGAGGTGTGTATCTTTTAGCATCAGACAATCATCTAATCCCATCCGATGGTTAATCCCTCCACCACATCTAACAGCATACTTTTCAAACTCTCTTAGAAGTGGTCGAGTTTTTCTAGTATCCAAAAGCTTCACTCCATAAGGCTCTACTTTTTTAACAAACTTAGCTGTTAGCGTAGCTATAGAACTAGCATGTAGTGCAATATCCAAAATAGAACGCTCCAAAGAGAGTATTCTTTTGGAGTCACCAGATAGAAATAGAAGCTTCTCTCCTATTTGAAAAGAGCTACCATCTTCAACTTGCCAATCCAATTTTAAATCATACATCTTTGCCAATGTATCAATATACTCTCGACCTGCAAAGACTCCATCACTCTTAGCGATAATATAGGCTTGAACCTCTTTTGAGATAGAAATACGAGAAAAGAGGTCACCTCTGCCTACATCTTCTGCTACCATCGCTTCTATAAATTTATCTTTTAACATCTACTTAATCGCCAACATTCTCTCTAAAGCTAAATTGGCATACTTAACCGTATGCTCATCTACCACAATCTCATTAATCGGCTCTCCATCCTCTATAGATTTTAGAGTCAAATATAAATCCTCTAATGTCGTCTCATTCATAGTAGGACACTCTGGCTTGGTTGAGGAGAGAACAAAAGTATTTCCATTTGGACGCATACGATTTACTAAGTTATACTCTGTACCAACTGCCACTTTCTGCTCTGGGTCAAGCTCTGCTACAAACTTAATAAGTTGAGAGGTAGAACCAGCAAAATCAGAAGCTTCAACAATAGCAGGGTCACACTCTGGATGAACAGCTATCAAAATATCAGGATATCTATTACGATAGAACTCAATATCATCAAGTGTAAAGAGTTGGTGAACAGAACAGAATCCATTAAAACAGATAATATCTGCCTCTTTTGGGTCACACTCCCCTTCACCTATAATACATGACTTTAGCCCCATTGAGTTTGCAAAGTTCTGTCCCAAACATCTATCAGGAACAAATAGAATCTTCTTGCCACTCTCTAACCCTTTTTCAATAATCTTATAAGCGTTAGAAGAGGTACAGACAAGTCCACCCATCTCACCTACTTTGGCTTTTACCGTAGCATCACTATTAATATAAGTAATAGGCAAAATATCCTCTTTTGGGATACCTCTATCTATCATATATTGAACAGAGTCATCAAAATAGGATGCATCTATCATTCTAGCCATTGCACAACAGGCAATTTTTGGCATTAGTACTCGTTTTTCAGGAGCAATCACTTTAACACTCTGCCCCATAAAACCAACCCCACAAAAAACAACCCAAGGGTTCTTATCAGCTTTACATTTTCTTGCTAACTCCAAGCTATCACCTATAATATCTGCCATCTCAAACACCTCATCTCTCTGATAAAAGTGTCCAACTACAGTTACGGGAAGCTTTGCTTTTAGTCTCTCTATCTCTGCTTTATAGTCTATGCTCATATGATACCTTTAATTTAAAAGCAAAAAATACCATATTTTTAGTTAAAATTGCGATAAAAAATGGAGAATACTATGAATTTAATACTATACCTAAGTGCTTATCTTCTCGCAGCTATACCTTTTGGATTTATCTTGGCAAAAGTTTTTGCTAATGTGGATGTACGAAAAGAGGGGAGTGGAAATATTGGGGCAACCAATGTACTTAGGGTTGTCAAAGAGAAAAATCCAGACTTGGCAAAAAAACTTACTATTGCTACTTTTGCTTTGGATGTAACTAAAGGGATGATTGTTATACTTATAGCGATGGCTTTAGGTGCTGATGATGGAGTGCTGTGGACACTAGCAGTACTTAGTGTCATGGGACACTGTTTTAGTCCATTTCTATTCTTTGAAGGTGGCAAAGGTGTTGCTACTGGATTTGGTGTGCTACTTATTATGCTTCCTATTGAGTCACTTATTGCTATAGTTGTGTGGGTTATCTCTAGTAAGGTTCTTAAAATATCTTCTCTATCATCTCTTATTGGTCTAACTGCATTGCTTATATCATCTTATATAATTCATCCTTATATACCTGTGATTGATGCTCATGCTCCTATCTGTATTATCGCTTTTATTATCTTCTATAAACATATACCTAATATAGTTAGACTCTTTAAAAGAGAAGAGGCGAAAGTATTATAATGACTATATATATAGAGAAGTTAACGCTAGATGTCATTATTGGTATTTTAGATTTTGAGCGTACTTCAAAACAAACAGTTATAGTTGAGACAAAAATTAACTATAATTATACAGAAAATCAATTTATAAACTATGCAATCGTCATAAATCAGATAGAACATCTATTAAAAGAGAAGCAATATAAACTTTTAGAAGAGGCATTGGAGGATATTGGAAGCTATATATTAGAGGCTTATCCTCAAATTATTTCACTCTATCTCAAAATTTTAAAACCTAATATTATTAAAAATGCCTCTGTTGCTGTTTCAAAAGTGTGGAATAACGATACTTAACACCAAAAAATAGATAATAATGAAAAAAAATTCGAAATTTAACGATTTATATTTAAAAAAACTTTAAACTATAATATTTTTGTGTTATAATATTAAAAATTTATTAAACGAGGAATTTTAAATAAAATGAGAATATTAATTATAGAAGACGAAGTAACATTAAGCAAGACACTGTCCGATGGACTAAAAGAGTTTGGTTTTCAAAATGATGTGGCATCAAATATCAAAGATGGTGAATATTTTTTAGGAATTAGAAACTATGACTTGGTACTACTAGACTGGATGTTACCAGATGGCAATGGAATTGACATTATTCTTAAATTAAAAGAGAAATCACCAAAAACATCTGTTATAATACTCTCCGCAAGAGATGACCGCGAGAGTGAGATAGAAGCTTTACGAGCTGGTGCTGATGACTTTATTAGAAAGCCATTTGATTTTGAGGTATTGACAACTAGAATTGAAGCAAAACTTCGTTTTGGTGGTTCAAATATTATTGAAGTGGAGAATTTAGTAATCAACCCTGAAGAGGAGAGAATTATCTATGATGGTGTGGAGATAGAGCTAAAAGGTAAACCTTTTGAAGTACTAACTCATCTAGCTATGCACAAAGACCAAATCGTCTCCAAAGAGCAACTATTAGATGCTATTTGGGAAGAGCCTGAACTAGTCACTCCAAATGTCATTGAGGTTGCAATAAATCAAATAAGACAGAAAATGGATAAACCACTAAACATTACAACCATTGAGACTGTCCGAAGAAGAGGATATAGATTTTGTTTTCCAAAAGGAGCCTAGGGAGTGGATTCTTCCTAGAGATTGCTGTCTTTATGACAGCAATACTCATAGCCGTTGTACTATTTATCTCTTTCTACTTCTCACTATATCTGCATGAAAATATAAAAAAAGATATTATCAGAAAAGCTGACCTTATTTTAGATAACTACTCAGACCAAGAGGAGTTTAACAAAGATTTCAATCTGCTTTATCTAAGTAAAATCTACAATATTGAAGTTACTATTACCTCAAAAAGCCAAAAAGAGGGTCTTAAATCTATACAAGTAGATAATCATAAATTTTTAATACTTACAAAAAAAAGCCTAAAATCAGAACAGTTTGTTATCATTAAAAAAGATATTACAGCAGAGAAAAAACTACTCTTCAATATGTATTTGACTATGATATCTGTAGTTATTATAGCCCTATTGCTAATTATATACTACTCTTCTCAACTATCATTACGAATTATACAACCTCTTCAGCAACTTACATATAAGTTTAGCCATATGAATGAAAGTATTTTAAAACCAATTAGAACTAAAGAACTTCCTACAGAGTTTGCAAAGCTAGGAGATGCTTTTAACAGTCTAATATCAAAAATAAAAACATCTATTAACTATAGAAAAGAGCTATTTATAGGGATAGCACATGAGTTAAAGACACCATTAGCTGTTATGAGACTAAAAAACCAAATAACGCTTATGAAATATAAAAAAAAGGATAATATTAGAGAAACTCTACAGCAAAATATGAGTTCTATAGATACTCTAAATAACATGATTCACAATATTTTAGAGTATGGTAGAGCAGAGGGTGGACAGTTTGAAGAACCTAAAAGAATGAATATTATTCGTTTTATGGCACAAAAAGCAGAGGGGTATGAGCTTTTGGCACACTCACAAAATAGGGATTTTATCTATAATTTTGAAGTAGAGAGATTTATGGTAAATATACAACCTATACTATTTATGCAGATACTCCAAAATTTTATACAAAATGCTCTCCGTTTCTCACCAGAGGGTGGACTAGTAACACTATCTACTCGTACAGATAAAGATAATTTTATAATAGAGATTACAGATGAAGGCAAGGGAGTAGATAAAAATCAAGACTTTTTTGCACCATTTAAACGCTCTATTGATTCAACAGGAGTTGGATTGGGACTATTTATTGCTCAAAATGCAGCAGAGTCTATCGGTGTGGTTATCAAATTAGAGAATAGAGAAGATGCACAGGGTGCAGTTGCTAGTATTCGATTTCCATTTAGCCGTTTTTTACATAATGAATATTAATATTTAAATTATTTCAAAGCTTTGATAAGATATAAACCTGTAAAAATTTATAAGAGAGTAGATAAAATATGGCTTTAAAAATTTTAGATGAGTGTATAGCATGTGATGCTTGTAGAGAAGAGTGTCCAAATTTTGCAATAGAAGAGAATGACCCAATATATATAATTGATACAGACCGTTGTACAGAGTGTGTAGGACACTATGATGAACCACAATGTATTGCTGTATGTCCTGTTGACTGTATTAAATCAGACCCAGACGCAGTAGAGAGTGTTGAAGAGCTTAAGTTTAAACTTTCTCAACTTGAGATAGAGGAGTAATCTCCTCTAATCCCTAAAAACCCTTTTCATATATTCAAACTTCATTTCTCTTGATTTCGTAATTGATTTTATGGTGGAATTCAATATCTTTTTAAAATGTTGTTTAACTTCATTTTTACTAAGGTCTTGGTCTTCTAAATAGATGGTAAAACTATAATATTTGCCTGATTTTTTAAATGCACCTACTAACCAATGATTCGCACCTTTATGACTCTCTTGGGCAAAAACAAACTTAACATTAAGATAGTTTCTTAGCCATTGTAATGAACCATAACTTTTGTATATAGGCGTTTTAAAGATGGTTTGTAGGGCTATTCGTTTATCTTTGGTAAAAAAGTTTTGAAAGGTAGGTGAAAGTTGTTCAGGGGAATCAAAAGAGTGAACTTTTACTTCTTTATCTATAATACTATCTTTGATATTATGATATTTAAATGACTTTATGAGCTTTAATCCATGAAAAATATGATTTGGATTGTAGATAAGTTGGGTAATCTTGTGTAATGAAGTTTGTAGCTCCAAAGGGGTCATCTCTAGTTTTCCTGTGCCTAAACTAACTCTTGGTTCATTATTTTCTAAAGGGGTTAAAGAAAGATTTAGATAGAGGGCTTCAATTTTGTTTTTATAAATAGGTCTATAATAGATATTATTTCCTTTTCTATCTTGTTCTTTATATTTTATAAAAGCATCATAAAAAGGAAGCATTTTATTAGAGGTAAAAACTCTTCGTGTATCTATCCATGCACTAGTAGAGGCACATTTTTCATAACCTCTTTCTAGCAGAAGTTCATCTTTTACTTTTTTGTTACAGTATTGTGTATAGTATTTATCTCCTCTATCTACAAAAAGTAAAGTCGAAAATATTTTACTAATATTAGCAATTTGTGGAGGATGAAGATATTCTGTATTTCGTTGATATAAGCGTATAAGATTACCCTCTTCATTAACCACAGAGACCCAAAAGGTAGTTAAGTGTAGAGATTCTATTTGGTCTCTAAAATAATGGTTAAAATAGAAATTTTCATTAAGGTCAAAATTTAGAGTAAGTTGTGTGACCAATTTACTTTTTGGAGAGATGCTATACTCTTGAAATAGTCTATCTAGGTCTTCATTGAGTGGTGCTTTTAGAGTTTGTAACAAGGCATCACTTCTTGTGGGTAAACTACTAAATTGCTCTTGGTTTTTAGATGTTATTTGCCCTACAACTTCCATGAGTGAATCAGGAAAAGAAGGGAGTTTAGGAAAAGGCATCTTTTTGATTTCAGAGACAATTTTATAGTGCTTTTTAACTATTTTTGACTCAGAAATCAAGTTCATGGCATTTTGTTTAATCTCTTCC
>FPHE01000150.1_pt1 | contig 18396 bp, 14 predicted proteins | sample 1057201 | NCBI WGS metagenome assembly FPHE01 (sample SAMEA4473311, study PRJEB15554) | hydrothermal vent metagenome | biome: marine basaltic hydrothermal vent biome; feature: marine hydrothermal vent; material: water | place: Pacific Ocean | collected 2011-06-14/2011-07-23 | depth 1155 m
TTTATTATTAATGGCTTTAACAATTCTATCTGTGGCTCTATTCATATCTTTAAGTAAAGATGGATTTGGTAAATCTTTTAGAGATAAAAAACCGTCTTGATTAAAACGGCTTAATATCTCCTCTTCTAAAATTTTTTTATCTATTTTTGGGTAATTATAATTCAAACTATCTATTTTTCATTGATGCTTTTACAAATGCTAATATCGCAGGGTTTGGATTTTGTAATCTTGATGTAAATTCTGGATGAAACTGAACACCTAAAAACCAAGGGTGATTTTTTATCTCAACAGCTTCAATTAATCCATTTGATTCACCTGTAATCTCCATTCCATTACGCTCTAGCTCTTCTTTATACATTGGATTAGCTTCGTATCTATGTCGATGTCTTTCATAAATTATTTTTGAATTATATGCATTTGCTAAATTAGAATCATTTTTTGTATTACATTCATATTCACCTAATCTAAGAGTTCCACCCATTGGAGATACAGAAGTTCTAAGTTGACTATCTCCATTAGCATCAATAAATTGGTCAATCAGATATATTATTGGATTTTTAGGATTACTTTTAAACTCTACAGAATTAACATCTTCCAATTTTAATACATTTCTTGCAAACTCAATCATAGCCAACTGCATACCTAAACATATTCCTAAAAATGGTATATTATTTACTCTAGCATATTTAATGGCCTCTATTTTACCCTCTACTCCTCTTTCACCAAATCCACCTGCAACTAATATTCCATCACAAGTTTGAAAATATTTTTTAGCTCCATCTTCTTCTATCTTTTCGCTATCAACCCATTCTATCTGTACATCTGTATCAAAATGAGCTCCTGAATGTATTAAAGCCTCTGTTAATGATTTATAAGACTCTTTTAAATCTAAATATTTACCTACAAAAGCTATAGTTATTCTATTAGTTGGTTTAATTATTTTTGTAACTAAATCATTCCATTCATCCATATTTGGTTTTAATTCACCAAGATTTAATTGCTTAGCTATTGGAGTTAATATATCTTGAGCTAAAAAATTTATTGGAACTCTATAAATTGTTAAAGCATCTATTGCATCAATAACACTATCCTCTTCAACATCACAATTATAAGCAATTTTTCTTTTTAAATCTTTAGGGACAGGCTGTTCTGCTCTTAAAATTATCATATGAGGTGCAATACCAATTCGTCTTAACTCTTGAACTGAATGTTGCGTAGGTTTTGTTTTTAGTTCACCTGCTGTTTTTATATAAGGTAATAGAGTTACATGAATATTCATTACATTTTCTTTTCCTAATTCATGTTTCATCTGTCTAATAGATTCTAAAAAAGGTAAACCTTCTATATCTCCAGTTGTTCCACCTAATTCAACTATTAGAATATCTTTATTCTCACCTGCCAATAAAATTCGTTCTTTTATCTCATCAACAATATGAGGTACTACCTGTATCGTTTTACCAAGATATTTACCTTCTCTCTCATTTTCAATAACAGTTTTATATATTTGACCCGTAGTGAAATTATTTTTTTGAGTTAGTGCAGTATCAAGAAATCGTTCATAATGACCTAAATCTAAATCTGTTTCTGCACCATCTTTTGTTACAAATACTTCACCATGCTCTAATGGACTCATTGTTCCAGGGTCAACATTTATATATGGGTCAAGTTTAAGAACACCAACTCTTTGTCCTGAGTGTTTTAAAAGTGTACCGATACTCGCAGCTGTAATTCCTTTACCCAAAGAGCTTAATACTCCACCAGTCACAAATATATATTTAGACATTAAAAACCTTTTTAAATTATTATTGGCATTATGATTGTTATAAAATTATTATCTTTAACTACAAAAGGTAAATTTTCTTCGTTTAATTCTAATAAAAAAGTTTCACTCTCTATTTGAGATAAGAAATCAAGTATGTAACGACTATTAAGAAACAATTTAAATTCATTTTGAATATTTGTATTTATACTTAGTTCTGTCTTTGCTTCTATATTGTCAGATGATAATGATTTAAATATTATTTTATCAGTAAGTATATCTAACTCTATATTTTGTGATATTGTTGTTATCATTTTTATTGAATCTATCATCTCTTTTTTCGGAAGAGTTAAACTATATTTTATATTATTCGGAATAATTCTCTGATAATCAGGATATTTCCCATTTATTAATCTTGTATAAAAAAAGTAATTTCCATTAGTGATAATAATATTTGTCTCATCGTAATGAATTGAAATTTTATCTAAAAATAACTTTTGTATTTCTAAAATAGCCTTTTTAGGAATTATAAGAGCTAACTCTTCATTAAAGTTATTATTAGTAATTGACGCTATTGATAATCTTCTAGTATCTGTTCCTACTAAATCGGTAGAGTTTGATTTTATATTTATCAATGCTCCATTTAATTCAAATTTAGGATTATTACTATCTATACTTAAAGATATTTTTTTTAAATTTTTTATGAGTTCTAAAGAGTCTAAAGATATTTGAGATTTATTTTCTATTGAAGGAAATGTAGGATATGAACTAGTACTAAATGTTGGCAATTTAAATTTTGAATGTTTTTGTTTAATAATTAAATTTTCGTCTAATAGTTCAAAAATTATCTCTCCATCTTTTAATATTCTAACAATATCAAGTAGCTTTTTACCATTTACAGTAAAAGAGCCTTCTATCTCTACATTAATTTTTTCAGTTTTTATCTCTAAACCTATCTCTTGGTCTGTAGCTTTTATAATTGAGATATTATCTTTAGCATCAAATAAAATATGTGATGTTATTTGACTAGCATCTTTTTTGTCTAAAAATGGTTGTAGATTAATGAGTATTGATTCTATTAAAATTTTTTCTATTCTGACTTTCACTTGTGCCTCTTTATAAAGATATATTTAAGATTTAATTATATCTTATTTTTATTCAAAAAAAGCAATTAAATAGCACTAATTCCAATTATTTAACATTAGTATAATATTTTTTATCTATTTATTATAGGTAAGCACAATGGATTACCTATAATTTTTATAAAAAGTTAATTACTCTGCTTTAGTAGCATTTCCTTCAACTACAACTTCTTCAGTTGTTGGCTCTTCAACTTTTATATCTTCAGCAACAGGTGCAGGAGTAAGCTCTTCAGATAATGACTCTTTTGCATCATTAGCCATATCTTTTGCTTTATTTAAAGTTTCAGTAGCTTTCTCTTTCATAGTTTCAATCATAGATTTTGCATTTACTTTAGCCTCATCTATAGCTATTTTAGCTTTAGCTTTTATCTCTTCTAACTCTTTTGAGCTATCTGATTTTAATTTCTCTATACTCTCTTCTAGTTTTGCTTTCTCTTCTGTTAAAGCAGTTTTTTCTAAATTAAGTTGAGTTACTTTTTCATTTAACTCTTTTTTCTCTTTTACTAAACTTTCTGAACTATCACTAAGAGTAGATTGAGCCTCTTCAGCTTCTGATAACTCATCTTTTGCATCTTCTAAATCACTAGTAATATCTGCAACTTTTTCTATATTAACACCATCTTTAAATACTAATTCTCCACCCTCTTTGCCTTGATTTAGAGATAATCCAGCAAATGCTATTGTTAATAAAAGAAAGAAAACTTTACTCTTCGTACCAATTAGAGATAAAAATTTGAATACTAATAGAATAAATGCAGATAGAACAACATAAGCACCTAATAGTTTATGAGCTTTAACTTCTGATTGAGCCTCTGCTGATAAAGTATCCCATGCATTTGTACCATCAGTAACACCTGTAGCATAAGCACCTAATGCAACAAAGAATAGAATTACAATCATAAAAAGAGACAATGCACTAACTGTTTTACCTTTTGGATTTTCAGGTGTACTAGTTAATTTTGCAAATACATTAAATACCTCAAGAATTACAATAATAATAGGTAAAGCTATTGCAAAATGCACTAATGGAGGGTGCAATAATGTAGGAATTTCAAAAGGGACTTTGTGTAGTAAATCGCCTAAAAAGCTTGTCAATAACGGAAATTCTGGAAATGTGATAGTAGGAATTGCCACTGTTCACTCCTTATATAAATTTATTTTAAAACTTTAAATTATATCATACTATTATTAAAAATTTATTATTAAATTGTAAGCTATATTTTTGATAATTGTGTCATAATTTAGAAAAGAGAGTAGATTATGGATTATTTTGCAAAACGAATTATTCCTTGTTTAGATGTGAATAACGGACGAGTAGTTAAAGGTGTTAATTTTGTTGGGTTAAGAGATGCAGGAGACCCTATTGAAGTAGCCAAAAGATATAATATTGAAGGTGCTGATGAAATTACTTTTTTAGATATTGGAGCAACTCATGAAGGTCGAGATACTATTGTAAATGTTGTGAAAGAGGTCGCAAAAGAGGTATTTATTCCATTAACAGTAGGTGGTGGTATTAGAGAATTATCAGATATATATAAACTCTTAAATGTTGGTTGTGATAAAGTTAGTATGAATTCATCTGCAATTAAAAGACCTGATTTTATAAATGAGAGTGCAAAAAGGTTTGGTTCTCAATGTATTGTTGTGGCAATAGATGCAAAAAGAGTAGATAATAATAAATGGCATATATTTACTCACGGTGGAAGAAATGATACTGGATTAGATGCGATAGAGTGGGCAAAAGAGGCATATAATAGAGGTGCTGGAGAGCTACTTATTACATCAATGGATGCTGATGGAACTAAAGCTGGATTTGATAATATATTAAATAAGAAAATAAATGAAGTTGTAGATATTCCAATTATAGCATCTGGTGGAGCTGGTACAATGAAACATATAGAAGAGGCATTTACTTTAGGAGATGCTGACGCTGCTTTAGCTGCTTCGATATTCCATTTTAAAGAGATAGATATTATGGATTTAAAAGAGTATTTATACAATAAAAATATTCCTGTGAGACGATAATATGATAATATGTGCAGGAGATAGCGAACAGTTTAGTTTTGCAACACCTATTGGTATTGGAATGGTTAATAGTAGTATACACTTAACAAAATTATGTTTATTTAACCCACCTGAATTTATATTATTTGTAGGAACAGCAGGAAGTTATGGAAATTTAAAACCATTTGATATAGTAGAATCTAAAAGCTCGTCAAATATAGAAAATAGTTTTTTTACACATAAAAGCTATACCCCTTTAGATAATATAATCAGCACTGCAAATGATATTTCAAAAGATATTATAGTAAATTCAAGTAATTATATTACAACTGATGAAACAGTATCAAAATACTATTTAAATCAAAATATACAATTAGAAAATATGGAATTTTTTGCTGTATTAAAAGTAGCAGAGATGTTAAATATACCAGCTGGAGGAGTTTTTATTATAACAAATTATTGTAATCAAAATGCCCATCAAGATTTTTTAAAAAATCAATCAGAGGCAATGAATAAATTAACTAAATATATGGAAGCTAGAGTATAAAACTCTACTTCATATCACTATCTATTTCAATTACAGTATGAACATTTCCTCTAGGATTAAAATCACCTATAACTTTCATCCACTTCGGTTTTAAATTTTTATATAAAATATCATATATCTCATTTATACTATCTTCATGAGATATATATCTATCTGCAAAACTATTTATATAGAGCTTAATAGCTTTTAACTCAACAACTCTATCTGATGGAGCATATTGTAGTTTAATGGTTGCAAAATCTGGGTATCCTGAACGAGGACATCTGCACATAAATTCTGGCAATTCAATATTAATTATATAATGCTTTTTATGTTTATTATCCCAATAATGTTCACTATTATTTATATCGAATTCTTTAATCTCTTTTTCACCATATTTCATATCTTAATCCTATCTATTATATTTTTGAACAACTTCTCTCTCTGTTAATGGTTTACCCACTCCAAAACCTTGTACATAATCTATCCCTAAGTTATGTAATGTTTCTATATCTTCAGGTTTATCAACCCATTTAGCCACTGTTGTAATATCTAAATCAGAAGACATATCAATAAGCGATTTTAACATAGAGACACTATTTTTATCTCCTAATCTACTTACAAAATCTCTATCAAACTGAACAACATCAAATTTAAAGTATTTCATATACTCCATAGAAGCATTAGATGAACCAAAATTATCTATACATATTTTAATACCTTTAGCTCTTATTTTTGATAAAGTTTTTAGATACTTACCTAAATCATGGTGAGTTTTTCTCTCATATATTTCAAATATTAATCGTTGAGGATTTAACTTTTTATCTTCTATAAAATTAAATGTTGACTCCAAGAAATCTCTATCTCTTAGTGAAAAAGGAGATAAATTAAAACTAAAAGAGATATGCTCATCAGTTAAAAGTGCTAATTCTACAATATGTTCTAATATGATTTTATCATAACTTCTACCTAATCCTAATCTATTTATAATAGGAAGATAGTCTCGTGGTAATATCTCTTTAGTATTAGATTCAAGTTTTATATATATCTCATAAGAGTCTATAACTTTTCTTTTAACACTATATAATGGTCTAAAATAGAAATTAAATGTTTTATTCTCTAATGCTTGAAGGATATTGCTCTCTAGCGTACTTAAATCTTTTGCATCTTGCACAGGTGGGTTTTTATAACTCTTTTCAAACTCTTGAGCTCTTAATTGGTCTCGAAGTTGTGTTATATTTTTCTCTGAATCTCCACCAAGATTTGAAATCACTGAAAATCTAAAATCTACCTCTATGGTATCAATAATTTTATTCTCTTCTACAAAATTTTGAAGCATAACTTGAAACTTTTGACTATCACCATCTATTCCAATTAAAAATTCTGAACCAAAATTTCTACCTATCCAAAAATTATTATTACTATAAGCTTGTATATATCTATTTAACTTTAAAATAAATGTATGAAGTAAGTCATTCGTCGCTCTACTTCCATAGTTATCATTTATTGTTGTTAAGTTATTAATAGAGATAATAGCTAAAGTCTCTGGTTTATACTTTTCCATCTTCATAATAAAAGTCTCTTGATTAAACCCCTCTGTGGTTCTATCTAATAGAGTCTCTTTTACATCTAATTCTAATAAAAAATATATAAAATAAATTGTAATAAAAACTAATCCTGCCATTAATAATGAAACGGTTGGAGTTAGTTTAACAAAACCTGCTTTAGAGAATGAACTATAAAACAGAAGTGAAAACATAATAATTAATGGTATACCAGCACGAAGTGCCAGTTTAAATCGTCTCTCTCTCTCTTCTAATACTGATGCTAACATTTACACATCCAAATGCTTAACATCTTTTGCATGATTTTGAATATACTCTCGTCTTGGCTCAACCTCATCACCCATAAATAATACAAATGTATCACTTGCAGTATCAATATCTTCAATTTTAACTTGTAAAAGTCTTCTATCTTCTGAATTCATTGTCGTCTCCCATAACTGTTCAGGATTCATCTCACCTAATCCTTTATATCTCTGAATATAAGCACCTTTTTTAGCACTCTGTTCAACTTTCTCTAAAATCTCTAATAAATCTATATCTTTAAATTCATCAGTAATTCTATCTTGAATATTATTATAAATATTTAAAGCCTCATTATAATGTGGATTTGTAAATAAAACATCATCAACAATAAGCTCTTCTAATCCATCTTTAGTCTGAACAAAAAGATGAATTTCTTCATCATTAATAGTTTCACTCAAAATATTATAACCTAAATCAGATATAACTTTTTTAATTTTAATTGATAATTCTATGTTATCATTAACAACAATATCAGAGTTTTCAATCATATATCTAATAACTTCAAGTAAAGCAAATCTCTTTTCAATCTCATTAAGTGTCATCTTATAATAAGCAACCATCTTAAATAACTCAACAAGGTCATTACCCCCCATAGTATGACTATCTATACTACTAATACCATTCTCTATGATAAAATCATTAAGTGACTTATCATCTTTAAGATAAATCTCATTCTTCCCTTTTTTATAACGATAAAGAGGAGGCTGTGCCAAATATAAATACCCTTTTTCAATAATAGGCTTTAAAAATCTAAAGAAAAATGTCATGAGAAGTGTCTGAATATGTGAATTATGTACAAAAATAGCACTATCTTCTCCAGCTTTAATAGCAAAGTTATGATACTTATCTACACTTAAATCATACACAGGCATATCATCAACTTCAATAACTTCTATGGATTGTATTTTATGATTATAGGTAGAAACATAATCTTTAAATTCATTTTCATTTTTAAAATCATATTTACTAAATACTGTATCCCAATTGGGTACACCACTTTTTGGTTTAGTAGATTGATAAGATTCTTTAGAAAGTGTTCCAAATTCTTGAATGGCTTTTTTGGCAACATTGACCACTCTCGTCATTTGCATTCTAAAGGCAATATCATCATCTTTCCATTGGCTTTTACAATTTTTACTTAATTCTTCTTTTGTTTCAGGTTTAGATAAATATGCTTCTTTCTTTTCTCTCATATTCTCACGATAAGTACTATCTTGCCACTGTTCTTTATTTTTTTGAGACACTTTTTGAGAATGTTTTTCTGATTTATTATAAGATATAAAATGACTTTCTCTATCAGCATAAATGCCATTTTCCCAGTTTTCTTTTAAATCTTTAGATTGTTGTTCCGAACCATTATAAGTATGAATTAAATGTGTATCTTCTCCATGAAGCTTAGAATGTTCACTTCTTGTCATAAATGTAAGATTTTCAGGCATATTATTTTGTTTGTTATGGTCGATATGATGTGTGAGTAAATCTTCATGAGTAGATTTTTCTTCATCTTTGAATTGACTTACAATTTTATGTGTAGGTATCCATTTCTTACCCACTTTCATCATTTCATAGTTTGGATAAAAGCCTTTTTCTTCGGTTTTATAATAGACAGGCATAAGCGAATTTCCAACAGAAAGTCTATCTGCTCTCACATATTCTCCATCAATCAATCTAAAAGGGTGATTATCCGTAGCTTCAATCACAAAATCATTGTCTAAAGTGATTTTGTAAAGTTTTTTTACTTTTTTGGTAATTCTAGCACTATGTGCTTGTGCAGGAATAGGCTTTCCATTTTCATCACTTGCCCAAACCCAAAATTTATCCTCTTGATTGGGATACTGCTTTTCTAATGTTTCCATAGTCTGATAAGACCCATCTAAAAGCTTAACTTCTGTATCCCCTCTCAAACAACCATCCACATCGGCATCAGTCATAATAATGACTTTATGGTATCTAAGTTTTTCTTCCTTAAACTCCTCACCAATCCCACAACCCAAAGCCGTAATCATATTTTTAATCTCATCAGATTTTAAAATCTTCTCTAATCTAGCTTTTTCAACATTGAGAATCTTACCTTTGAGAGGTAAAATCGCTTGGAAAACTCTATCACGCCCTTGTTTTGCTGAATTATGTACAAACACACCAGAAGCCAAAGCAAAGTTATGGGTATTTGGAACTTCTATATCATATACAGGAATGGGTTTACCTGTGTATTTTTCTATTTTTAAGACTTTATGATTATAAGTATATAAATTACTCTGAATTAAAGCATCAGGATTAATAAATGATGGATAATTTTCACTTTCATCAATTTTATTTAAAAGTGTTTTAATAATAAACACTTTTCTATTTTTTGTTTCTGTTCTTTCATTTTCATAATTATCTATACCTACTTTATTTAAAAGAGTTAAAGAATTTTTAATTCTTGTTTCTCTTTCAGTGGCTAATTTTCTTTTAATATTATCAGGATTAGACATTTGCTTTCGAGTCTCTTCTGCTCTCCACGCTTTTAATTCTTCATTATCCCATTGTTGTATTGCTTTTTCTCTATTATTTTCAACTGCATCAGGATTATCTTGAAAATATTTACTTACTCTTTGACTTTGTTTTTCTCTATGCGTTTCATCAGCCCAATACTCAGCAAAATGTTCTGTATTCATTTGACCATTATCTATCTGCATCTGTCGCATTCTTTTATGCTGTCCATCAAATTTAGCACGATACTCAGGATTTTCCCAATCTTTAATCACTCTTTGAGATATTTCATCTGATTGTTCTTTCATTTTTTCAGACATATATTTTTTATATTCAGGTTTTTGCTTATCAAAATCCTCTTTATGAATACTTAAGTGATTTTTTTCGCTTAATCTGATGATGTTTAAGGGATTATTATCTCTAGTATTTCTATTTATATGGTGTCTATGAATTTTTCCAGTAATTTCTTCTGAATATTGGTTATTTTTTATATTCCAATTATCAGCTAGATAATAGACTAAATCTCGTTTCCCATTGGGTTGGATGAGAACATCATCAATTCTAATTTTCTCTTCTTCTGTTGATTTTAACTTCCAAGTTTTCACTTTTTCTTCTATATAAAGTGGCATTAAAGAATCTCCTACACTTAATTCTTTAGCAGGTTTATATGTGCCATCTCTTAGCATATAAGGGTGGTCAGAAGTACAAAGCTCTTTTTTACCATTATCGAAACTAACATAGACTAAATCATCGGTAATCTTAGTTTCCCAAGCATTTTTAATTTTTTGTAACTCTATTTTATCTGTATCATGATTATAAGTATAGATAAAATTCTCTTTTCCTTCTAAGTGTTCTTTGGCTAAAGTAGCCATGCTAATATCTTTTCCATTAGCACATTTAACCTTAGTTTCTCCTGAATGACAGCCCCCAGCACTATCTCCTTCAACTAAATAAATCTCAGACAACACAGGGTCTTTACTCTGACAATCTGCCAATTTCCCTGGTAAAGTTCCGATGCTCATAGAGTCTTTTCGTTTGACTAAATCTTTGGCTCTTTTGGCTGCGTCTCTACCACGCGCTGCGAGGAGGACTTGCCCCATGATGGCTTTGGCTTCTAGTGGATTTTCTTCTAAATATTTATTGAAGTTTTCAGAAAAGAATTTATGTACGAGAGGACGCACATAAGAAGAACCGAGTTTTCCTTTGGTTTGTCCTTCAAATTGTGGTTCGGGTACGCGTACAGAAATAATCGCGATTAAGCCCTCTTTACAGTCATCTCCTGTAATTTTAGTACCTTTTTCTTTGGCATTAGCATTTTTGGAGATATACGAAGACATAGAACGCGTGAGACCTGCTCTAAATCCTGCTTCGTGTGTGCCACCGTCTGCTGTTTTGATATTATTGACAAAAGAAAGTGATTTTTCAGAATCAGCGTCACAATACATGAGGGCAATATCAATTTCTATATCATCGGCTTTACCTTGAAAGAATTGTGCCTTAGTCAAAGGCTCTTTGCTATTCATATCTTCAACAAATTGCTGAATCCCCCCTTCAAAGTGATAGACTTCTTTTGTGCCGTCTCTATCGTCTTTAAAGTCTATGCTAATCTTTGGATTGAGATAACAAAGTTCTTTAAATCGCTTCATGAGGATTTCTTTTTTGAACTCTACGGTTTCAGTAAAAATACTATCATCAGGGAAAAATTCTATTTTTGTACCATGTTTACGAGAATTACCCGTAGAAATTAAAGGCTCTTGGGGAATCCCTGCTTTAAAGTCTTGTTCATGTGAAGAGCCTTCACGATAGACTGTAAGGTGTAAATCTTTGGAGAGTGCATTGACAACAGAAACCCCAACACCATGAAGTCCACCAGAAACTTTATAAGTATCTTTGTCAAACTTCCCCCCTGCGTGAAGTACGGTCATAACCACCGTCGCAGCAGACATATTTTCGGTGGGGTGCATGGCAACAGGAATTCCTCTACCATTATCTTCGACAATCGCTGAACCTGCTTTGGTGAGTGTGACTTTAATCGTGTCACAAAACCCTGCCATCGCTTCATCAATAGAATTATCTACGACTTCATAGACTAAGTGATGAAGTCCTCTCGTTGAAGTATCACCAATGTACATTCCTGGTCTTTTTCTTACTGCTTCAAGTCCTTTAAGAACTTTAATATTACTAGCACCATATTCTGCCATTTTAACTCCATTTCTGTAGATTAATTTGCATATATTTTAGCTAAAATTCGCTTTGATTTTGCCTCTTTTGGGAGGCTTTAGAGGTACATTCCTGCTTCTTGTTTTTTGGTACTTACAATGTCTATTTCGTGAGGATTAATCCATGCTTTTTGTGCATAAGCATCCAAGGCACAACGCCCTATCATGGCAGCATTATCAGAGCAGTATTCCAAAGGAGCGACATGTAAATTTTTGTTAAATTTTTGGCAAAGTGCTTCATAGCCTTGGCGTAAATATTTGTTGGCTGATGCACCTCCAACAATCGCAAAATCTTTGATAGCTTCTTTGGCAAATATTTTCTTGCTTTTTTGTAAGAGATGCAGTTTGACAGCTTTTTGAAAAGAAGCAGATAAATCAGCCTTATCTTGATGACTCATATTTTCAGCCCCTCCACAAGCAATGACTTTAAGCCGTACAGCATTTTTAAGACCAGAGAGAGAAAAGGCAATGAGAGGAGAATTACGCAAAGGCACAGGTAAATCAAAACGGTTTTCATCTCCGTCTTTTGCTAAGGCTTCAATGAGTGGTCCTCCTGGGTAATCTAGTCCCATCATTTTGGCACATTTATCAAAGCTTTCTCCTACCGAATCGTCCATAGAAGTAGCAAGTATTTCTATTTTTTCAAAACTTTCAACTTTTAATATCTGCGTATGTCCACCTGAAATTAGTAAAACAAGCAGAGGAAAAATACTTTCTTTTTCTATGAATAAAGAATAAATATGTCCTTTGAGATGATGAATAGGAAGCAGAGGAATATCTTGTAAGACTGCTAAAGTCTTTGCCATAGTAATGCCCTCTAAAAGGGTAATACCCAAACCAGGTTGATTAGTCACAGCGATGGCTTTTAGCTGAGAAAAATAGGGTTTTGTCTCTTTGAGTATCTCAGGTAAAGCCACAGCATGAAGCCTAGAAGCCAGTTCAGGCACAACACCACCATAAGCAGAATGTGCTGTTTCTTGGGATATTTTTTTGTGAAAAAGAAGTTTATTTGTTGCTATTTCTGTAATGGCTATGGCTGAATCATCACAGCTGGATTCTATGCTTAATATCATTTGCTTTCATACCGATGAGGTACAAGGGTATTTTCTTGCCCCAAATGTTTTCTAAACTCTAATTCTCTAGGGTCTTTACGCATAATATGTAAGAACATATAGACATAACCTCCGACAACAATAAATAATAAGATTAAACAAAAGATGATAATAGAGAAAAGTTCCATGGGACACTCCTTAAATAGTCCTATTATTTTATCTTAAATTTGTAAATGATACAATAGCTTTTACAAAAGGCTTTTTATGCAAAAACTACTCTACATTACAGACCAAGATGAATACATTGACCATTCGTTTATTGCTCCACTCTTTGAAATTTATTTAAAAAAATATATTGATATTGATATTCTCTATTTTACAGATTTTAAATCCGATTTTTCCTATAGAGATGCACATCGTTTTGTACTGCCTTCTTGTGATAAGAATATTTTAATTCAGACACTTGAATCACATGATATTTTGATGTCTTCTTATGATTTTGTGATGGTACGAAATGACATAATCTTGATGGAAGAAATACTCAAAGAAAGAGAAAAATATGGCTATAAAGCCTTATATAGATTTTCTTATCCTAAAGCTAATTTTAAACTCTATGCTGACCAAATAAAAGAAGCCAATACTTTTTTTGCTCCTTTCTGGCATCACTTCAAAATGCAAAATAAAACAGCGATTATTAATGAATGTGATGCTTTTTTACCTACTTCACAAAGAATGCACGATACTTTTTTGCCTGAGGTGAGCATTCCTAGCATTATTTGTCCCCCTGCGATTAATCCATGCATGATTTATGAAAATGAACAACATGAAGAAGATGAAAAACGCTTTTTTTATACGGGTACGATTGATAAAACAAGACAATTTGAAATGATATTAGATGCTTTTGAAAAAGTTACAGATAAAAATTGGAAACTTTTTATTGCCACAAGAAATATCACTTATGTAGAAAATATGTTAAGTACTTATCCTAGTTTAGCTTCTCATGTGAGCATTTATAGAGCTAATACGAAAGAAAAAGTTTTGGAAGGCATTGCGAAAGCTGATATTGGCATTGCTCTTTTACCTAATATTCCTGTGTATAATTCTTCTTTACCTGTGAAAATTTTTGATTATTATGCTTCAGGCTTACCTTGTCTAATGACACATTCTCCTCATACAGACAGTATTTTTAGCGATTGTGAAACGGCGTGGTTTTGTGAATTTTCTATAGATGAAATAGCCAAAAAAATAGAATATCTTATTTCTCAAAGTAAAGAAGAAGTCATAGAAATAGGTGCAAAAGGTCAAGAGTATTTGTTGGAATCACGAAATTATGAAGATATTTCCAAGCGTATTGCCCAAAAATTAGGAGAGCTTTCATGAGTAATACACATTATGAAGTCCTCATTATCGGTGGTGGTATTTCTGGGTCGGCACTTTTTTATGAATTGGCGAAATATACCAGCGTCAAATCTTTGGGACTTTTAGAAAAGTATGAAGCCCTTTCAACGCTCAATTCCAAAGGGACAAGCAATTCACAAACCATTCACATTGGCGATATAGAAACCAATTATACGCTAGATAAAGCCAAGATTACGAAAAGAACAGCCAAGATGGTAGAAAAGTTTTGTTTGCAATATCATTTAGAAGATAAAATGATGTTTAAACACCAAAAGATGGCATTAGGAGTGGGAAGAAAAGAAGTGGACTTTATAGAAAATCGCTATCATGAGTTTAAAGAGCTTTTTCCTTATCTTGAACTTTGGGATAGTGAAAAACTCAAAATTCTTGAACCTAAAGTTGTCTATGAAGACAAAGCACAAACGCAAATACGCAAAGAACCCATACTTGCCATGGGAACAAATACCCAATATACCACAGTAGATTATGGCAAAATGTCAAAAGCTTTGGTAAAAGAAGCAAGAGAAGCCACAGATATAGCTACAGATATATTTTATCATACAGAAGTCACAAAAATACTAGAACATGGAAATAAGCCTTTTGAAGTAAAAACAAAAAATAATAAGACCTATACAGCAGATTTTGTGGTGGTAAATGCAGGAGCACATTCGCTTTTCTTGGCACATAAAATGGGATATGGAAAACACATGGGATGTTTGCCGATGGCAGGAAGTTTTTATATGACACAGGAACATTTTCTTAATGGAAAAGTCTATATGGTACAAAATAATAAACTACCTTTCGCAGCTTTGCATGGCGACCCTGATATATTGGCAGGAGAAAAAACCCGTTTTGGTCCTACGGCATTGATGTTGCCTAAGCTTGAACGCTATAAATCAGGAACTTATTTAGACTTCTTCAAGACCTTAAATTTTGACTATCATATTTTAAAGATTTTTTGGGATTTACTCAAAGATTCTGAGATTAGGAACTATGTCTTTAAAAATTTTCTCTTTGAAGTACCACTGATTAATAAACCTCTTTTTGTCAAAGATGCCCAAAAAATTGTGCCGTCACTCAGTACAGAGGACATTGAATATGCCAAAGGTTTTGGAGGTATTCGCCCACAAGTCTTAGACAAAGAAAAAGAGAAACTTATGCTTGGAGAAGCATCTATTAATACAGGAAAAGGCATACTATTCAATATGACCCCAAGTCCAGGGGCGACTTCTTGTTTGGGTAATGGGGAAAGAGATATGAAGCTCATCGTGGAATATTTGGGGTTATCTTATGATGAAGAAGGATTTCTAAAAGATTTAACAGAATAAAGATTAAGGAGATAGTATGAAAAAAAACACAATGACATTCACCGACAATAGGACGAATAAGAGTTATGAATATGATATTTTAGAAAGTACCCATGGTTCAGATGTCGTAGATATTCGTACTTTTTTTACCGATTCAAAGCTTTTTACCTATGACCCAGGGTTTACAGCCACAGCTTCTTGTACTTCTACTGTGACTTTTATTGATGGAGCAAAAGGTATCTTGCGTTATAGAGGTATTGCTATAGAAAAGTTAGCAAAAAATCATAGCTATTTAGAGTCTTGTTATTTATTACTAAATGCTAAATTACCTTCTCCAGATGAATTAGAAGAATTTGACCTAGAATTGCGTCATCGTGCCTATTTGCACAAAGGTTTACACCATCTCTTTGATGCCTTTCCTGACAATGCCCACCCTATGGCGACGCTTAGTGCAGGAGTGACGGCATTGGCTACTTTTTATTCTGGGCATTTGGATATTTATGACGAAGAAGAGTATTTGGAGATGGCTCATAGGCTTATTGCCAAGATTCCTACACTCGCAGCTTTTGCCTATAGACATTCTTTGGGTTTTCCTTGTATCGAACCCAATCTTGACTTAAGTCTTACAGAAAATTTCTTGACTATGATGAGAGCCTATCCTCATGAAAAAATGCACCTTTCTTCTTCTGGATATGAGACTATTAAAGAAATAGAAATTCGTGCCTTAGATACGATTTTCACCCTCCATGCAGACCATGAACAAAATGCGTCAACAACAGTAGTCAGAAATGTTGCTTCTACAGGTGCACACCCTTATGTAGCCATTTCTTCTGGGATTTCTGCTTTGTGGGGTCGTGCGCATGGTGGGGCAAATGAATCGGTGATTGCACAATTAGAAATGATAGGCTCAGTGGATAATGTAGAAGCCTTTATAGAAAGAGCCAAAGACCCCAATGATGATTTTAGACTCATGGGATTTGGGCATAGAGTGTATAAAAACTTTGACCCTCGTGCAAAAGTGCTTAAAGGTTTACAAGAAGAACTCAAAGATGCCCTTGATTTAGACTCTGAACTAATGGCAATAGCCAGTAAAATAGAAGAAATAGCTTTGAGTGACGAATACTTCATCTCACGAAACCTTTATCCTAATATTGATTTTTACTCAGGGATTATTCTTACAGCACTCAAAATTCCAAAGTCTATGTTTACGGCAATTTTTGTCATTGGACGAACTGTAGGATGGCTAACGCAATGGATAGAATTTAAGAAAGATAAGAGTTCTAAGATTGCTAGACCTAGACAATTGTATAGAGGGGAATAAAGATTAAAACACAGAGTATTATTATCGGAGCAGGAGCAGGGGGATTGATGTCTGCTATTGTCTTGGCACGAAAAGGACAATCTGTACTGCTTCTTGAACAAAATAGCAAAGTTGGCAAAAAAATACTAGTCTCAGGCAATGGAAAGTGTAATATTAGCAATAAAAATATCTCTCCTCAACGCTTTTATTCTTCTAATCCACCTTTTGTTGATGAGGTTTTAAAAGGCTATAGTTTTGAGAAAGTAGAGGCATTTTTTGCTTCTATAGGATTAATACTCATAGAAGGTAAAGAAGGCAAGATGTTTCCGATGTCACTTCAAGCGTCTAGTGTTGTAGAACTCTTAGTCTATGAAGCCCAAAAACAAGGGGTACAAATATTTTGTGATTGTGAAGTTACAGACATTCAAAAAATTAAAGATACTTTTGTATTAGAAACTTCACAAGGTAGAAAAGAAAGTCTCTCACTAGTCTTAGCCTCAGGTTCTGTAGCTTTTCCTCAATTAGGAGGTTCTTCTGTGGGATATTCAATGGCAGAAAAATTAGGACATAGCCTTATCACACCTTATCCCTCTCTTGTGACTTTGTGTTCAGATGAAAAATGGGTAGAACGCGTAGCAGGAGTTAAAGTAGCAGGACTAGCCAAACTCTATGCTAATGGGCAATATATCACAGAAAAAAAGGGCGATATACTTTTTACAAAATATGGTATTAGTGGTTTAGCTATTTTAGATATTAGCCGTGAAGTGAGCCTAAGATTAGCCGAATATGAATATTGTGAACTCAGCCTAGACCTCATGCCACAATGGAGCAAAGAAAAACTTATAACGCTACTTCTCAAACATATCAATACTCAAAGTGATAAGCCTATTGCTTTATATTTACAAGGATTTTTACATAAAAAACTCATTCCTATAATACTTAAGCATTCAAAATCAAAAATACAAAGAGAATCTCAGCTCAATAGAAAAGAAATAAATAAACTCGTTCATACAATAAAGAATCTCAAATTAAGCATCTCTGATACCAAAGGTTTTACTAGTGCCGAAGTAGCTACTGGAGGCATAGATACGCGAGAAGTGAATGCTCAAAATATGGAATCTAAAAAGATAAAAAATCTCTTTTTTGCAGGAGAGATTTTAGATGTAGATGGTGATAGAGGGGGGTTTAATTTTCACTTTGCTTGGGTTTGTGGGTTGAGGGTTGGAGAGGGAAAAGAGACTATTTGAGAAGATAAGACTTTATTTTAGGTTCTAGTAGAAGTCTATTTAATATAAGTGCTACACTTTAGACAAAAAAAGAAGATTTAAAGAGAAAAATGATTCTTATGA
>FPHE01000081.1_pt1 | contig 18241 bp, 15 predicted proteins | sample 1057201 | NCBI WGS metagenome assembly FPHE01 (sample SAMEA4473311, study PRJEB15554) | hydrothermal vent metagenome | biome: marine basaltic hydrothermal vent biome; feature: marine hydrothermal vent; material: water | place: Pacific Ocean | collected 2011-06-14/2011-07-23 | depth 1155 m
TTTATTTTACTTTTTCTCAATCCATACATTTTAGCACTAAATGAGTAGATAATAGATACCAAATCTTGCATTAAATCACTCTTTTCATCTTCTGCTAGATTGACTACTTCTATTTTCCTGCCTTCTTTATTCAGTAATAGTTCAATATAATTAAAACCAAATCTAGTCAATCTATCTTTATGTTCTACAACAATAGTTCCCCAACTATCAGACTCTAAAAGCTTTTTTAGTTTTTTTCGGTCATCATTAACTCCACTTCCCACCTCTTTAACTACTTCTACAATTTGATACCCTTTAGCCATTGAATACTGTTTCAATCTAAGAGCTTGAGCATCTAAATTTGCTCTATTTTTATAAAAATATTTCCATTGTCTATTTGAAATTTCAACAGATACTTTTCTGTACTCTTTCAAAAGATTCAAGATTTTTTGCTGTTTTCCTTGGTTTATGGAGTGTTTTAGCTTATAGGTTCGTAGCATCTATATCACTTTTGATATATCAATATTTTTTTTATTAATTACTTCAATTAAAGTATTATTATTAGCATCTTTAAAGCTATTTGGAATTTTACCTGCACGGAATCTATTCCATGCAGTTCTATATGTTACAGAATGATTCTTTGCATAATCTCGAAGTTGTATATATCTTTTCATAACAACATTATAGCATAGTATTGTTTAATATTATTTAAAATAATTTTCTATTGTTTCAGATACATGTTAGTGATACTTTCGTTTTAATTTCCATTTTTTGAAAAAAGAGAGTTTTCGACTTTCAGGAACTCCATGCTCTTTGATATAAGCCTCTGTAGCCTCTATCATTCTTAGAGAAGATTTTCCATCATTATAAGGGTGATACTGTGCAATGGTCTTTTGTCTTCCATCCTTGAACCTATCATTACCCTCCAAAGTTCTCACTACATTCAGAAAAATCTGATTTATATCTGTATGGTTCGACCAAGTAATATTCTCAGACTGACTATTTAGAGTTATAACAGGTTTGTCTAAAAATATAAACTCATAGACTACAGAAGAGGTATCAGAAAGCATTAAATCGGCAATATGCAGACTCTGCGTTATATCACTATCTTCTACTATCAAGATATTGGAAATCTCTAGCTCTCTGTATGACTCTATTATCTCCTTATCCATTTTATCATGAAATTTTATCATAAATAGAATCTCTTTGTGAGAGGCTAATCTTTTGATAACATCTTTTAGAACTACGGCAGAAGTCAAAGAGGGTGTAGAACTCGGTGCATAGAGTACAATATGTTTTGCATTATATTTGAGTAAAAGTTGTGCCTTTTTATTTTCAGCATCATCACTAACAGCATAAAGATAATCAAGTTTTGACCAACCTGTCTCTGTAACAGAAAAGTTTTTATGTTGCAAAGCAAGTTCTTCAAATTTCTTTGTAAAATAGGGACCTTGGGTCAGATACAAATCAAAATAGTCACGAATCCTAAAATGACCTTTTTTCTCTCCTGCTAGACCATGAAAGATTTGAACTTTCACACCTCTAAGCCAATAGGGAACATCATTACCAGGGACAAAAATAGCATCAGCTTTAAAATCTTTTAGATATTCCAGACTATTGCTATGCATCATCTGTTTATATGGGAAATCATTAAACAGTTCTGGAGTGATATACCATAGGTATTCATCTCCTCTCTTCTTTAGCTCATCAGCTAAAGGTTTCATTATCGAAAAGGCGTAAGGTAAATTGCAAAATAGTATAGTTTTCATAGATAGAACAATACCATAAATCATATTATAGTTATTTGATAAGGAATATGATATAATCTTTTTTAAAAAAGATTCCATATGAAACCACCATTTATTTGGGATAGATATTCTGACCAACCTTACCCCATCAAAGATAAATCCTACAAAAAGAAGATGCGTAAAAAGCATATTTTTGACTATATACCTCTATTTCTAATAAATCTCATTATATTTCCTCTCTCCATAATTCTAATGAAATTTTTTAAAGGTAAAAAAATAGATAAGAATAACTTTTATGGTATGGGTGTTGATTTGGACAAAGGAGATATCCAAATAGAACTTATAGAGGAGTTGGGAATCAAACATATCTTGATGCGAATGCCTCTATGGGAGATAGATAGAGTTGATGAGTTTGTAGAATTTACCCAAAAGTTTAAAAACCAAACTATACTTTTAAATATTTTGCAAGATAGAGAACATATTGAAGATATAGAACTACTTCAAAAAGATATAAAGATTGTATTTGAAAAGTTTAGCCCAATTGTCACAGAGTATCAGGTAGGCAATGCGATAAACCGTACCAAGTGGGGTTTTTTTTCGATGGGAGAGTATTTAAAATGGTATCAAACCATTCAAACCATTCGAGATAGAGATTACCCTACCCTAAAACTTATTGGTTCATCTGTTATTGACTTTGAGTACCACTATACTATCCGTACACTCTTTAATGGATTTAATATAAAATATGACAAATTTTCATCTCTATTATATGTAGATAGAAGAGGAAGCCCTAGCAATACTCAAATGGGGATTTTTGATACCAAAAATAAGATAGATATGCTCTACTTTTTAGTAAGACTCTCAAAACAATCATCTAATGATATTTATATTACTGAGGTCAACTGGCCCTTATCAGGCACAGCCCCTTATGCTCCTACTTCTGAAAGGGAGTGTGTAAGTGAAGAGGATTATGCAAAATTTATGTTGGAGTATTTAGAAATAGCCCAAAAGAGTGGGAAAATTCAAAGGGTCTATTGGCATCAGCTTATTGCTACTGGTTATGGTCTTATTGATAATAGAGATGGTAAAATACGAAAAACTATTGCATTTGAATGCTTTAAAAGAGAAATACAATGAGACATCTAAAAAGATTTATACTATTACTACTATTTTTGGGACTTTTCTATGTAAGCTATGGATTGGTCTATGGAAACTTTCATAAACTAGACAACAACGCTTACCGTTCAGCACAACTTTTTAGTTTTAATATGCCCTACTATCTAAAAGAGTATAAAATCAAAACAGTACTCAATCTAAGAGGCGAAAAACCCAAACAAGAGTGGTATCAAGATGAAAAAAAAATTACCCAAGAGCATAATGTTACACTCATTACTTATAAAATAAGTGCTAGAAAATATTTAGATTTTAACCATACCTCCACCATTGTTAAAATACTAAAAGATGCCAAAAAACCTATACTCATCCACTGTGAAGGTGGTGCAGATAGAACCTCATTAGTCTCTGCTCTCTATAGATATGCTCTTTTACACCACTCCAAAGAGGAGGCAGAGGAAGAGCTAGGAGTCATCTATGGTCATCTACCCTCTATCCGACCTAAAGTGATAGCAATGGAGAAGAGTTTTTATAACTATATAGAGAAGTCTAAAACGCATCATCTATCGCCTGACAAATAATATGCCCTATCAAGATATGCATCTCTTGGATTCGTGGGGTATCATCTGATGGGACTACTAGATTTAAATCACAAGCCCCATTTATTGCTCCCCCACCACGACCAGAAAAACCTATGGTTTTACACCCCAACTCTTTAGCTACATCAAAGGCAGAGAGGATATTAGCAGAGTTCCCACTAGTAGAGATACCAATAAGTAAATCACCCTCTCTAGCCAAAGCCTCCACTTGTCTATCAAAGACTCTATCATACCCATAGTCGTTACTAATCGCTGTTAAAGCAGAAGTATCAGTAGTAATTGCAATCCCTGCTAATCCTTTTCGTTCTGTTTTATAGCGTCCTGTCAACTCTGCTGCGATATGTTGGGCATCAGATGCAGAACCACCATTGCCACAGAGCAAAATCTTATTTCCATTTTTTAGGGTCTCTATAGCTATTATTGAAGCCTCTTCTATTTGAGGTATCATCACCTCTATTGTTTTTTCTATTGTCTCTTTGTGAGCTTGTAGCTCTCTTTTTATCATCTCTAACATACTCTCCATTCCTATTTTACCTTAAAAAACTCCAAATACCAATCTACAAACCTATCAACTCCACTCTGAATAGGTGTAGCAGGTTTATAATCCAAATCATCTACTAAATCATCCACATTGGCATAGGTAGCAGGAACATCACCAGCTTGAATAGGCATCATATTTTTCTCTATGGTTTTACCAAGCTTGTTCTCAATAGCCGTGATAAAATCCATAAGTTTAACTGGATTATTATTTCCGATATTATAGATTTTATAAGGAGCAGATGAGGTAGAGACTCTACCATCTTTACCATTCCAAGAGTCATCTTTTTTTGCAGGATTATCTATAACACGCATCACCCCCTCTATAATATCATCAATATAGGTAAAATCTCGTAACATCTCACCATTGTTAAATACATCTATACTCTTATCTTCCAATGCTGCTTTTACAAAAAGAAACAGAGCCATATCAGGTCGTCCCCATGGGCCATATACAGTAAAAAATCTAAGACCAGTAGTTGAGATACCATAGAGATGAGAGTAGGTGTGTGCCATAAGTTCGTTTGATTTTTTACTAGCTGCATAGAGTGAGATTGGGTGGTCAACGCTATCTTCTGTGGAAAATGGTAATCCCTCATTTAGTCCATAAACTGATGAACTAGAGGCATAAGATAGATTTTTGACTCCATAATGCCTACATGATTCAAGAATATTCATAAATCCTACAATATTACTATTGACATAAGCATCAGGATTGATAAGACTATATCGTACCCCTGCTTGTGCGGCAAGATTACAGACAGCATCAAATTTCTGCTCTTCAAAGAGCTTCATCATACTCTCTTTATCTTCTAGGTTGAGTTTGATGAATTTATAGTTTTCATTATCAGAGGAGCTTAACACTCTATTATACTCTATATCTTTACCATCTTCCAATTTTTCAATAATACCACTTCTTTGGAGTCGTCCATATTTGACATTGATATCATAATAGTCATTAATACAATCAAGCCCCACCACCTCATCACCTCTTGCAATAAGTTTTTGTGCCAAATGTGAACCTATAAATCCTGCTGTGCCTGTTACTAAAATCTTCATGTTACTCCAAAAATAGATTATTTATTTATGTTAATATTTCAACAGAATTATAACTAATATCTTATTAATACTTTTATGTTATACTTCGATGATTAATTTAAAATTAGGAGAGAACCATGAAAATAATCACAATTGTACCATCCAAACCGACACAAAACAGCTCTCTTCTGCTACTTCTTCCACTGTAAAACCACAATTTAACACTAAAATCCACCCGTTTAGTTTTTGTTATCTATTTTTTAGATAAAATTATACAATTTTTTAGGCATAATTATTATGCTTTTTATTCAGACAAGGTAAAGAAATAATGAGCAGAGAAATCATTAAAATATTTGATACAACGCTAAGAGATGGAGAGCAGAGTCCTGGTGCTTCTATGAATACAGAAGAGAAGATACAGATAGCTATCCAATTAGAGAAATTAGGCGTAGATATTATTGAGGCAGGATTTGCAGCAGCTAGTCCAGGAGATTTTGATGCTATCTCTAGGATAGCACAGAGAGTTACAAACTCAACGGTATGCTCATTGGCAAGAGCAATAGATAGAGACATCAAAGCAGCAGGTGAAGCGATAGCTAGAGCTAAAATGAAGCGAATCCATACCTTTATCGCAACGAGTTCTATACATATGGAGCATAAGCTAAAAATGACTCCTGATGAGGTTATAAAAAGAGCTATACAATCGGTATCATATGCTAGAGAGTTTGTAGATGATGTGGAGTTTAGTTGTGAAGATGCAGGGCGTAGTGATATAGGATTCTTAAAAGAGATAAGTGACGCAGTTATAGACGCAGGAGCTACCACTATAAACTTACCTGATACGGTTGGTTTTAGATTGCCAAGTGAGATAGGTGCAATGGTAAAAGAGATGAGTGAATATACTAAAAATAGAGCCATTATCTCTGTGCATAATCACAATGATTTAGGTTTGGGTGTGGCTAACTCTTTGGAGGCTGTGATGAATGGAGCTAGACAGATAGAGTGTACTATCAATGGATTGGGTGAGAGAGCAGGAAATGCAGCACTTGAAGAGATTGTTATGACATTGAAGACTAGAGGAGATGTTTTCTCCAATTTTAAAACCAATATAAATACTAAAGAGATATACCCATCTAGTCGTCTTATTGCCAATATTACAGGGATTGAACCACAACCTAACAAGGCAATTGTAGGTAAAAATGCATTTGCTCATGAGAGTGGTATCCACCAAGATGGAATGTTAAAAAATCGCAATACTTATGAGATTATACATCCATCTGATATTGGTTTGGATATAACAGATACCTTGGTTTTGGGTAAGTTATCTGGACGAGCAGCATTTAGAGATAAGTTGGCAAAATTAGGATTTAAATTGGAAGATGAGGCATTAAATAGTTCATTTGAGAGATTTAAAATCTTGGCAGATAAGAAAAAAGAGATATATGATGATGACTTAAGAGCTTTGGTAACCAATGAGATGACCAAAGCAGTGCAAGTTTTTGAGTTGGTCTCTTTACAGTTAATGGACTGCTCTAACGGAGTTCCAAGTGCTGCAATATGCATCAAAAAAGATAACAAAGAGATAGTGGATGCAAGTATTGGAGATGGGACTATGGATGCTATCTTTAAGACAATTGATAGGATTTCAGGATATGAGGGGAGATTGATGGACTATAGAGTAAAATCAGTAAGTAAAGGCAAAGATGCATTGGCAAGTGTAACGGTAAAAGTAGCATTTAATGATAATGAACCTGCGATTATTGGACATGGATTAAATATAGATACAATGTTGGCAAGTGCTAGAGCCTATATTGGTGCATTAAACAGCTATTTGAGCATGGAAGGTATGCTTAAAATTCGTAATAGTGATAGTGAGAGAACAGTTTAGATATGAAAAAAATTATTATACTATGTATACTCTTTGTGGGTATACTAAAAGCAGATATAGTGATGGGTGCAGAGAATTATGCAGAGTATATGCCTCTGCTTAAATCAAAAAGAGTGGCTCTTGTAGTCAATCAATCATCACTAGTAGAGGGAGAGCATCTAGTAGATAAACTTCTAAGAGAGGGAGTTAATATTACTAAAATATTTGCTCCTGAACATGGATTTAGGGGTAATGCTGATGCAGGTGAAAAGGTCAAAGATGGAAGAGATAAGGCTACTAAACTGCCTATTATCTCACTCTATGGAAAACATAAAAAACCAACAAAACAAGACCTACAAAATGTAGATATTATTGTTTTTGATATTCAAGATGTGGGGGTTCGTTTCTATACCTATCTCTCTACTCTACACTATGTTATGGAGGCAGGGGCTGAAAATGGTATCCCTCTTATTATTCTTGATAGACCAAATCCAAATGGCAATAGGATAGATGGAGAGATTTTGAATTTCAAATATAAATCATTTGTGGGGCTTCACCCTGTTCCTATACTATATGGAATGACAATAGGTGAATATGGAAAGATGATAAATGGAGAAGGGTGGCTAGATGGCAATCTTCAAGCAAATCTAAAAGTGATACCTCTAAAAAATTATAAACATGATGATTTTTACTATCTACCTGTAAAACCATCACCAAATCTACCAAATGAGCTATCTATCTATCTCTATCCATCTTTGGCTTTTTTTGAGGGGACTACATTCTCTGTAGGTCGAGGAACAGATATGCAGTTTCAGATATATGGAGACCCAAAATATAAAAAAAAGGATTTTTCGTTTATACCTGTCTCTATGGAGGGTGCAAAATATCCTAAACATAAACACAAAACCTGCTATGGTGTTGATTTGAGGTCAACACTTATGGATTTAAGTGCAGATATTGATTTGAGCTATCTTATAGATGCGTACAAAAACTACCCAAATAAAGATAGATTTTTTCTAAAAAACAACTTTTTTGACAAGTTGGCAGGAAGTAATAAGTTACGAAAACAGATAAAAGCTGGAATGACTCCTCATGAGATTAAAAAATCTTGGGAAAAAGGCTTAAATGAGTTCAAAGAGATACGAAAAAAATACTTAATTTATAAATAAAGAGGTAAAGATATTGAGAAAACTATTTAGTTTTTTAATTGGGGGATTGTTTATACTGCTAATTGTAGCGATATTTAATAATCAAGTTGTAAACACAACTGTACTACTTCAAGCTGGTCATGAGGGTAGAACAACAGGTAATATCGGCTCTATTAATGGAAAATACAAAGAGATGGAGTGGAATACTCTTGTAACAAAAGAGGTAGAGAGAGAGCTAAAAAAACATGATATAGATGTAACTAGAGTAGGTGCTGACATTCCATTTACTAATACTAGAATTGCTATATCTATACATTTTGATGGTGCAAACAGAGCCTGTTCCACTGGTGCATCTATTGGGTATGATATAAACCATCCAAAATCGAAGAGACTCGCATATAGATGGAAGAGTATCTATAGGGGTTACTTTCCATTTAAATGGCACAAAGATAACTTTACAAAGAATCTATCTGACTACTATGGATTTAGTAAAGTCAACAGTGAAAAAGGATTTTTGGTACTAGAGCTTGGAGAGATAACTTGTAATAAACAGGTAGAATGGTTAGAGCCTAGGCTTGAACTAATTTCTAGTAAGATTGCTGATTTTATTATGGATGAGTTGGAGAGGTAAAAAAAAATTATCTTAAAAAAGAGTAAGCTTGAATTCGCATTTAAGCCCAAAAGAGTATAATCGAAAAAAAATCTGAGAGTAAAAAATGGAAAAAAAACAACTACTACTATTAATAACTACAGCAATAGTAACAACGGCTTGTGCAAAAGATAATAACATAGAGGTGGTATACACTCCTCCTCCAACTCAAAGCACTAATATAGAGATAGTATCTACACCAAATTTACATGATATGGAGGTAGAACCTATAGAGATTATAGATAAGCCTATTATCTTCAAAAAAGAGCGAATAGATATGACAAAGGAGTATATCAAAAATCATTATGGCTTGGAAGTTGATACTATTGAGATAGTTCCAAAAATCATTGTTCTGCACTGGACTGCTGATATGAGTTTTGATAAATCTTTTAAAAGATTAGAGGCACAAAAGCTATTTTCTGATAGAAAAGATATAGCAAAGGCGAGTGCATTAAATGTATCTGCACATTTTTTAGTTGCTCGTGATGGTACTATTTATAGACTAATGCCTGAAAACTGGATGGCACGGCATGTTATTGGACTAAACTACTCTAGTATAGGAGTAGAGAATGTAGGTGGGAAGGGAAACAAAAAAGATGATTTGACCCCTGCACAACTAGAGGCAAATATTAAGCTTGTACGATATCTCAAAGAAAAATATCCTACTATTACACATCTAATAGGGCATCATGAGTATAGAGAGTTAGAGGGGAGTGAACTTTGGCTTGAGTTAGATAAGGGGTATAGAACCAAAAAAAGTGACCCAGGAGATAGATTTATGTCTGCTGTTCGCAATCAAGTAGCAGATTTGAAACTTACAAAATAAAAGAAGGAACTTGGCAATAAACCATCAATTAATAGGATTATGTTTTATGCAAAGCACAAAGTTCATGATTACCCCATACAACTTAAAGTAATCATGAGCTTCATACTTTAAATACCAAATTCCTTCTTTTATTTAGTATCTACACTTATTAGTATATCTTAAAAAGATGTAAAGAAAATATAGAAATTAGTATTTTTAGAGAAAAAGTAAAAAAAAAATCAATTTTTTACAATTTCTAAGGTTGGTTTATCCTCATTAACTACAATTTTAAACATATCTGTGGACTCTTGTGACTCTATTAATCTTATAATTATTAACTTGTCTAATATATCTTCATAACTATCACCACGCAGTCCCCCTTGGGCTTTATCTCCATCAACTCTAAAAGAACCAATACTCTGCTCATAAATCTCTAATGAACTAAGCTCATTAACTACTGTCTCAGGAGGAAAAATAAGATACGCTCCATCCTCTAAATTGCCTCCTGTAATATTAAGTTCATAAAGTTTTATATCTGGTTCTTTATTAGGATTTCTATTACATATGACACGATTATCTTCACGAACAGTAGTTGTCTCCACCTCTGTACTATTGTTTTCACTTGATACACTACCAGCAAAGAGTAACAATGTAGAGTCATCTGATATATCTCCATTTGATGAAAATCTACTTATATTGGTATCATTACCATCTTTAAACTCCTCTATACTATCCGAAGTTATGGTAAATGAACCATTCTCATCACCTCTTTTTACAAGTGTAAGGTTCATCGTCTCTTTTTTTCCCAAAAGAGTAGAATTTTCTTCAAATGCAACATGCATAAGCTCTTTCTTATCCTCTCCCAATAGATAGTGTATAGATACTTTAGAGTATGTATTATTATCCTCATAACTATATTGTGTAAGAGTATCTTCACTATTATCTGACCATTTAAAACTATATTGCTCTTTTTTGCTACTATTTGTATCATTTTCTAATTTTTTTGAACTCATATTATGGTCTAAACCATATTGGTATAGAGTATCATCACTATATTTTGTATAGACAACTGCACCCAAAGAGACCCCAGTATCATTTATATCTGGAAAAGTTATATTATTATCTTCAATTATTGATGAGAGTTCAGCCCTTGTCCTATTATCCATGACTACTGTAAGTTGATTTTCCTCAAATAGATATGTAGTATTAACATCCATATTTTCACCGTTGTCTAAAATTTGAGGCATAGCCCCCTCTAAAACTGTTAAATTGACCTGAGAAATTTTTATAACTCGTTCGATTTTTTCAATTTTATCCTTTAAACTATTATAAGCAATATTCTCTTTTTCACTGTTAGTTTGGTTATTTTCTATGGTTTTATTATCATCTACTCTCTCACAATACTCAACTGTTTGATTATTTTCAACAGAGATATTAGAATCAGTTGTTTGATTATTCTCAACAGAAGTATTGGAATCATCTGTTTCATTATTCTCAACAGAGGTATTAGAATCAGCTGTCCGATTATTCTCATCGCTTTGAGTTATACTATTATCAGACTCATCTTCTGTAGTTACATTAGACTCTTTTTTTAATATTGCTGGAAATGCTATACTAAAGGTTTGAGGTAAAATAGTCTCTTCTTCCTCTGGAATTTCTGCTGTTGCAATTAGAGTTGAATCGTCTGTTGTATTTAAGTCTATATTTGCAACACTCTCTCCTGTAGAAGCATCTTTGGAGTTATCTTTTGATGTGCTACCTGACATCCCACACCCTGCAAGAAAAAATAGTACTAATAGAAAAATTATATATCTTATCATCATAAAAGCCTCTTTCAATTTTACTAATCATAGCATAGAAATTTTGAGCATAAGGTTAGTTGAATATTTTATATACTACTATAGTATAAGCCAGATATAATAAAAAAATGTAGAAAAAGTGTAGAGAGGAGTACAAATGTTAAAGAAAACAAATTATAATCTTTTATATGTTGAGGATGAAGCCTTTATCCGTCGTATAGCTATATCATACCTCCGTCCTTACTTTGCAGAGATATATGAAGCGAGTGATGGAGTTGAGGCACTAGAGATATATAGAGATAAAAAACCAGATATGATTATTACCGATATAGAGATGCCAAATATGGATGGGTTAACCCTCTGTAAAAATATTAGAAAAAAAGATAAAACCACACCTATTATAATAACAACGGCATATACTAGTACAGAGTATTTACTAGAAGCCGTAACCCTTAATCTTATAAAGTATTTAGTAAAACCGATGGAGGAAGAACCTCTTTTTGAGGCGATTAATACCTGTTTTGAGCAGATAAGAACTCAAAATCCAACTACTGTATATATCACAAATGAGTATAGATATGATACATTTAATCATACTCTACTACATAATGACAAGATAGTAACACTCACAGAGTCTCAACACAAACTGCTCACTATTCTAATCAGAAATAGAGGTAGAATAGTCTCTTATGAAGAGATAGAGAACTTTGTATGGTATAATAAAGTTATGAGTTCAAATGCTCTTCGTTCTTTGATGCGTGATGTCCGTAAACTAGTTGGAAAAGATAGGATAGAGAATATCTCAAAATGTGGCTACAGGATACATCTCCATGGATAGAGTTGTAAAGATAAAATTAGCTGTTGTACTTATGTACTTAACAGTAATTATTGGATTTTTCTATGAGGAGCAGTTTCTTCCAGAAAATATAAACTTCTATATCTATGATAATATGGCATTTATAATTGCTGTCTTTAGTTTAGGTATAGTTGCAGGTGCAGGGATATATAATCTTGCATTTTATTTTTATATTCGAAACAAACATTACCTCTATTATGCATTGGCACAGTTTTCAATTGTTGCGCTTATGGCAAATATGGAAGCTCTATTTATACAACCATTTCACAATATATATAATTTTGAGCCAACTCTCTTCTATATTGACCTCTCACAGGTCTTTGCACTTATATTCTCACTACTGTTTTTACAAAGTTTTTTGAATCTTTATAATATAGAGAAGATAAACAAACTTATAAAAATTGTAATATATATCGCTATATTTGACCTCGTATTTACACTTATATTTGACCATGCTATCATTGTCAAATTTGTACCTAGTTTCATATGGGTACTGCTAATTTTATCAGAGGCTCATAGACTTATAGAGAAAAAAGATATTCCTTTTTATTTTTTAAGTATCGGTTGGTATGCAGTCCTTTTTGTAACTATTATCAAATTTCTATATCCACTTGTAACCGATGGTAACAACTCTAACGCCTATCCTCTTTTGCATATCGCTTTTGCATTAGAGTCAACCCTTATATCTTTTGCTCTATCTTATAAGTTTAAACTCGTAGAAAAAGAGCAAAAAAAACAACAGACTCTGCTACTTCAACAATCCAGACTAGCAAGTATGGGAGAGATGATAGCTATCATAGCCCACCAATGGCGACAACCTCTAAACTTCTTATCATTCTCATTTATGCACATCAAAAGAAGTTGTAACGGTGATAAAGATGCCCTACTAACTATAAAAGAGGCAAATGAACAGCTTCAATATATGTCAACTACTATAGAAAATTTCAGAAACTTCTATAATCCATCCAAAGAGAAAAACGAGTTTGATATAGAAGAGGCATGTAGAAGTACGCTAAAAATACTCTCTCCAACCCTAGAACCTGCCAAGATAAAAGTAGATATAGAGATAAAAGAGAACTTCTCATTTTATGCAAATAGCAATGAGTTCCAACAGGTCATCTTAAATATAGTAAATAATGCCAAAGATATACTCATAGAGAGAAAAATAGAAAATCCAAAGATAGAGATAATAATAGATAAAGATAAAATAAGTATTACAGATAATGGTGGAGGTATCGCCAAAGAGCATATAGATAAGATATTTGAACCATACTTTAGCACCAAACAAAACAGTGATGGAATTGGTCTTTATATTGCTAAGACCATTATCGAAAAAGAGATGGGTGGGAAGCTTAGTGTTGTTAGCGATAGTAATGGTTGTAGTTTTGTGATTGAGTTGATGGAGAGACTATAAGCCTCTACCCAACACCTCTCTAAGTATCCCAACCATACTCTCCCCCTTCAGTTGTCTCTTAAATTCCACTTTCACATCACCACCAAAAGAGGCAAACAGAGCCTCTGCGTGTTTTATCTTCTGTCTTTCTTCAACTCTCAAATCTCTCTCGGCTTTTACATCTTTGGTCTCTATCACCAAGTTTAATCTCTTTGCTCCATTTGCATCTTTTAGCACATAAGCAAAATCAGGGCTATAAGTTCCACCACCTGCTACTGGTATTCGTATAGAGTTTTTGGGAATTTTTGTAAATACAGTCACTTGTTCTATATTTGCTACTATATTCTCTCTCTCCAAAGGTGAATCAAAAAAGAGTTCATCAAACAAATAAGCATCATTAACTCTACTATCTTCATAATGAACACCCACATCAGAAGCGTTAATACTCTCTTTTGGCTCTCCACTGCTATGTGTAAGTTTTGTTGGGTGTATGCTATTGCTAATCTTGCTATAGCCTATCTTGTAACTACTTATGGCATTATCTAGCAGATATTGGTTAAAGCCCACTCTTACACTTCGTATGGTCTGCATATTTCGATATAGATTTATATCTAGCCTATTTTGAATTTTTAGAAACACAGAGTGAAGCGTCTGCATATTGACACTTAGAACTGTTGAGAGTTCTAGCAAAAAAGCTCTATAGCTCATGGTTACAACTGGCAGTATCTCATCTTCTACACTCTCTAACTCTTGATAAAATGCAACACCATCTTCTATAGCCACTCTAGTGTGTTTTGTTGCTACCCCTTGGGGTTTAAAGCGTGAGATATTATCTAAAAAATAGTTCTCTAAAAGAGTAGAAAAATGCTCTTCATTCTCTACTTTGTACTCTAGTACTACCTTTTGGTTTATGCTCTCCCACAACTCTTTAAGTTCGGCATACTGTCCTGCTCTTATGGTAGTTTTGCTCTTAACCTCATCATCACTTCTAACCTTGCCTTGTTGTAGTCCATGACCAAAGGCATCAGGATATATAGTTTTTAAAATCTCATATCCACCCTCTTTAAACTCATTAGTTCTTTTAATAGAACCTGCTTCATCTAATGTTTCAAGTAATTCATCTTCACTAATTGGGTATATATCTCGTATGGTTTTAATAATCTCATCACTTAATCTATCAGGAATCTCCATCTCATTAAGTGTTCCTGACTTCTCATTTATCTCACTTACTAAAGATGCCACAAAATCTTTTTCGGAAAAATCGACACTATAGTGCAAGAAAAACTCCTCATCCTTAACCCTACTCATATATTCATTGACAGGCAGACGCAACCCACGCCCCACCTCTTGAAGCTTGGAAGTAACCGACCCACTCGAACGCAGTTTACAAATCTGAAATACATTTGGGTTATCCCACCCCTCACGCAGTGTCCATTTAGAGAAGATAAAACGCCTCACATTATCAAGACTCAAAAGCGACTCTTTGTCATGGAGTATCTCATTTATCTCTTTAGCTATCTTCTCATCTTTTTCACTATTATCTTTAGAGAAGTACCCACCATGAATAAGCGATAAATCTCTTAGTGACCTCTCTAAATAGTCTCTATAAAATCCATCTTTTTCACTTTTAAGCAGTCGCTCTATATGCCCTTTGGCAATCGTTTCAAACTTTGTTTTGAGTGACCCTGCCAATTTATTACCATCACGATACCCCTCTATATCATCTATAAAAAAGAGTGTCAAAGGTTTAATCTTCACTTCACGAGTCAAAAGTTTACGCTCTAGCTCAAAATGCCGTTTTATAGCACTCTCTATCATCCTATCTTGCAGACTTATATCATAAGAGTAAGGATTAATAGTCGAGTTTTTTGTAAGCTCCAAACCATTAGAGAGTAGTACCTTTTTGCTATTCATACTCTCTATAGTTAAACCATGCATCGCTTTATGTATGGTGCTTAGGCTCTCTTTTTTTATAAGCTTATGTGTTGTCTTTGTGCCATTTATATTTAACTCAAAATATGCCTCACTAGCCTTAGAACTCTTTAGTGTAACAGATACATCTGCCCCCTCATCAAACTTCTCTATATGAGCATAAACACCTTTAACCAAGTTACCATTAAAGGCATCAACGGCACTTAGCTTATAGACTAAATTTTGAAACTCATTTTTAAAAGTTGCTCCATATCGTATGATATATTGGGCTTGAAACTTCTCTATATTTTTCCATGTTGTAGCTGTTTTCCCTCTACTATCTTTTAATGGAAACTTATGTGGTTCATCAATTATCATCAATGGTTTCACAGAGGCTATCGCCTCAAAAGGTCTGCTGTACCTATCAAACAGATTTACATCAAAGGCTCTACCCATAGTCTCCGAGTTAACCATTCCTGCGTTAATCACAAGCACATGAATACTCTTTGCTCCAAAAGAGTTTGCCTCCACAAATTGCATAACAGCTTGTGGCATATACTCTTTTTTCTTTTTGTTCCCCTTTTTACTCTCGACCACATAGGTTTTTAACTCACATCCATACTCTTGTCTAAAATGCTCTTTGGTGCTTTTGCCTTTTAAGAAATTAACTGTCCCTGCTTTTATAGAGAGTGTCGGCACAACCACTATAAACTTAGAGACTCCTAAGTTCTTTTGGAACTCAAACATCATTTTGGTATAGGTATAGGTTTTTCCTGTTCCTGTCTCCATTGAGATGTCTAAGATATTACTGCTCTCTGTATGTCTATCATAAGTTGGTATATCAAACTCATCATACATCTTCTCTATATTTCGCCACATATCCAAAGAGTTTATCTCTATAAGTGGATTAGAGATATTTGCCATGCTTCTGTCACTATCAGCTACCGATATAGCCCCACTAAAAGCTCTAAGTAGCCGTTTGACTGCATTCTCTTGATGTGGGAGATTTCGCTCGAATTTAAATCCTGCCATTTACTGCCTTGTGTTATAGATAGTCAAACTATTTCTCAAAATCAAATCCAAATAGTTTTTGTGTCTCATTAAGGGTAGCTCTAACAAAAGTATCAAGATTAAGTTCACTATACTCTTTTGCACCATTAAATTTTATATCACTAACTGAACATATATATTGAGAGATATTTTTATGCACATAATCAAAAGCATAACCTATTTGTCTCTCATCTACCATATCAAATAGTCTATTATCATGTCCAACCAATCCTATTAAATTTGGATTTAGCTTATATAAAAGCATATCATATATAAAAATCTTCATCTCATTTATACCATCACTACTGTTTTCATTATCAATCTTTGGTTCGATTTTATATAACTTTTCAGTATTAAATTTTTCAACTATTTCAATATGTAAAAATCCAGGTTTATCATTATAAAACTCTTCTGATATTTCCCTAAATGATTTTCCTAAAAACTGTATTTTATCTTTTAAATCACTCTCTAAATCTATAAGTTTTCGTTTAAACTGGTCTATCTCTAATTTTATATCGGCTTGTTCTTTTTTATATTTTTCTAAAGACTTTTCATCTCTTTGTATCTGCTCTAAACTCTCTTTTATACTATCTTTTTCTCTATTTAAAGCATGATACTCCTCTAAAGCACCTTTGTTCTCTAAATATTTAAAAATATCACTTCGTCTTTTATCTAAAACAAAGAGTTCTTTTTCAATATTTGCAATATCAGTTTTTAATAGCTCTATATCTTTTTTTGCTCTATCTTTTCTATTTTTAAATAGTGTATTATGAAACTCTTTTACAGATTCAATATGGTTTAAAACCTCTTCTCCCAAAAAGAAACTAGCCTCTGCATACATATTTTTTAATTTACTTATATCTATATCTACTTGATGATTTGTATCAATAATCATCTGTTTATTTCTTATTAACCTATTATTATAGGCTATATCATTTCTAATTTTTTGGATTTTAGCTGTTAAAATATCAGCCTCATTTTTTAAATCATTAAAATCTTGGGCAATTTCAAAACTATCTAAATGTTTATTTATCTCTCCAAGTCTCTCTATTAACTCAAACTCTCTCTCTTTATCAATATTTTTTTGAAGCTCTTTTAGCTCTTTAATAAGCAGTTTCAATCTATCACTTTTAATTTTTAACTCTTTTTTCTTCTTTAAAAAAGTCAAATCCAATCCCAAAAGAGAACTATTAATTAAATTATTTTGATATACTTTTTCTTTAGTTGTTACTTGATTTGTAGCTTCAATATAACTCTCTTTATTTGTTCTAAAAAAACGCCCAAATATATTTCTAAAACTATGTTCACTCTCCACTAAAGAGTCTAAAAATTCAAGATATTTACTCTCTTTTGGTAATTTTTCGCCATCTATAAAAATTTCATTATAAGTTCTATCAATATTATATGTTTTATTATTATGTTCAAAAGCCAAAGAGAGTGTAATATTCTCTCTTTTCATTACCTCTTTTAACTTCTTAATCTCTTTACTTGATGTACTTTTTCCCAACATAAAATCAATACAAATCAGAGCCAAACTTTTACCAATACCGTTAGAAGTTTTCTTTTTATCATCTGTAAGTACTTTTTGACCAACAATAATATTAAGACCTGATTTAAAATTTAGTGTCTGAAACCTATCATCACTACTTGTTAATTGTAAAAGTTTCATCTCTTTACCTCTAAAATATCATCTTTTTTAATTTTAATTTTATTAATCATAAATAAAAAATCAATAGCATACAAAAAAGA
>FPHE01000134.1_pt1 | contig 18113 bp, 17 predicted proteins | sample 1057201 | NCBI WGS metagenome assembly FPHE01 (sample SAMEA4473311, study PRJEB15554) | hydrothermal vent metagenome | biome: marine basaltic hydrothermal vent biome; feature: marine hydrothermal vent; material: water | place: Pacific Ocean | collected 2011-06-14/2011-07-23 | depth 1155 m
AATATTTGTACGAATAGCACTGTAACTACTAATAATAGATGGTTTTTGAATATAAAGTGCCTTATTTTTTTTTAGAAATGGTGCAACTCCATATATAGGAATTTCAGTATAGTTCTCTATACTTTTTATTGTTAATATTTTATCACTAAAAATACGATGAAGAACTATAAAAAGTACCCCCAAGAAGAATCCTATAAAAATAGATGATATTAAAATTGCTTTGCTCTTGTTTCCAACAGGTGAGAAGTCACTATATGCTTTATCTATAATTTTATATTTAGAGAGATTTGCAACTTTTAATATCTCATTTTCTGTCCGTTTTTCAAGAAGAAAGTTATACATTTTTGAGCTAACCTCATAATCTCTTTTTATATTTACCATTTTTCTCTCTTTGGTTGGAAGAGTCTTTATCTTTGTCTCATATGTTTTTTTTATCTTTTTTAAATTTCTATTTTTTTCAAGAATATGTTTTTGTAAAGTCTCTATATTTAGAATAATTTTGGCTTTAATAATACTAATTTTGCTATCTATCTTTTTAACCCTTGGATGTTTTACTGTAAAGTCTTTAAGAAGCTCTTCTTTTGTAAGTTGTGCATCTTGGAGCATATCTATTAACTTTAGTGCTGATGAATCTTGAAGCTCAACTAATGAGGGTGTAATAGCATCAAAATTATGCTTATACTTTATAAGTTTTAGCAGATTATCAACAACTCTTATTTTTAGTTCATTCTCAGAGAGTTTAATATCAACACTGCTTAGCTCTCTAATAAAAGTTGAAGCTTGTACAGATGAGTAAACAATTTTATTTGAGCTACGGTAGTTCTCTAGCTTTTTTTCGGATGCTTTCAACTGCTTTTTTATCTTTTTAAGTTCTTGATTTATAAAGTTTAAAATTTGATTATTCTGTTTTTTATTCTCTTCTAGGCTCTCTTTTATAAAACTTTCAGTTAAAGATTCAACATAAGATATAGCTCTTTCAGGAATTCTATCTTGATAAGAGATTTGTATATGAGGAATCTTATCATTAATCTGAAGAACTTCTAAATTATCGCGTATAATATTATCATATATATATCTATTATCTCCATAAATTATTATATCTATAGGTTTATCAAAATTTGAAGATTTGTTAATTTTTAGACTAAAAAAATTGGTTTTTATCTTTTCATTATACTTAAATGGCTCTTTTGTACCTATTCTTAAGAGAGGTTTATCAAATAGTTTGTTCATCATTTCATCTATTGAAGAGTGTACAAACTCAATAGTGTATCCATCTTCTTTTGGAGTAACTCTTAGTTTAACACCTATATATCTATCATCAATAGTCTCAATATCTGTTATTTTTATAGGTATGTCTTTATATAGTTCTTTACTTTTATAACTGTTGTGAGTATAGTATCGTACTTTAAAGTCTGCTCTTCTTAATTTTAGTGCTTTATTATTCATATAGAAGGTATGAAGGAGAGCTATATCTTCTTGAATATTTACGGTCATTTTTGCCTTATCCCTTAAAATCAGGTTTTGAGTATTTTCGCCTTTTACCTTCACAACAGAGAATGCACTATAGAGATGTTTACTCAAGTAGACCTTTATTGATGCAAAAGAGACAGAGAGTATAATTGTAGTAAAAATTAACAACTTATACTCTTTTAAAATTCCAAAAATTTCTTTGATATTAAAATCATCTTCTATCTCATTCTTGTATTCCCTCATAAATTCTCCATCCAATAAAATATAATTATTATATCAGATTTTTAATGAATACTGTTTTAAAACAATGTTTTAAATAGTTAAAATACATTATATTCTATTCAATAACTCCTCTCTATCAAGCGTCTCAAACCAAAGCCTCCTTATCTTGATTTTATATTAATGACATTCTAAAATAGTTCTATCAGGCTCAACTAGATAGCGATACCCATTATAGATAGTAAATGTCCCATAAATCAAAACAGCAATAGCGGCTAGTTTAATCATAATATTTCTAAATGAAGCCTGTTTAAATATCCCCACAAAAAAGCCCAAAGAGAATAGGGCAGGGATGGTGCTAACTCCAAAGATAAACATAACCAATGCACCAGAAATGGGGTTACCTGTACTAGCAGCAGTAATAGCAAAGAAGTAGACAAATCCACAAGGAAGTAGACCATTTAGCATACCTAGCAGAAAAAAACTCAAAAGTGATTGACTGCGAAGTAGAGATTTGAAGCTCTGTTGATACCAGATAGACTTGGAGAATGAATGCTCTATAATATGTAAGAATTTTGTCTTTCCTAATAGAGATAGTCCTGCTAATATCATAGCGATACCTGCTACTATCCATAAAATTCCGTTTGCTGTATTGGAAAAAGTTGCTACACCACCAAGATAGCCAAATAATGCACCTAGTGTCATATAGGTGAGTACTCGACCAAAAGAGTAGAATAGATGTGAAGTTGCCTGTTTTACTTTTCCCCATTTTTGGTCGATTTTGGTTCCAGAGTATGCGATGACAATTCCCCCACACATTCCGACACAGTGACCAAAAGAGCCTAAAAAAGCGATAGTTATTATAGATAAAATATCAATTGTTTCCATGAATCTCCTTCTGTTTATTTCTTAGTAGCTGTTTTCTGATAGTTGGATTTGCCATAGTCTCACCTCTTAGTGTAAAGAGTTGCATCTTTTTAAAAGATATACGATTTGTTTTATTCTCTTCATACGCTCCAAATCCATACTCCATAGGTGTTTTTTCATCTCTTGTATAGTACGCATCTCTAGCATCTATCCATCTTTTAGTATCTAGGCTATGAACCCATATAATAGCTTTATCTTTAAAAGATTTTTTCTCTAGCCACTTTACCATACCACCATGGTCATGAAAAAACCAAGTCCTCCCATCAGGTGCTATCACCTCAGAAGCATACTCTATAGCATCAATAACCATACCACAATCACTATCTTGAAAATGATTTAGTACTATGGGTATAGGCTTTTTTGCTATATTGCCCTCAAAGATAGTAACCATCTGCTGTTTACTAGAGAGAGATATAAATAGTGTAACTATGATAGTTAAAAATGTGACTATGATTAATATTGGTTTTATAGTTTTCATATTATCCTAAATTATTATATTTTTGTATTATTAATAATACTGTTTATTAGTTAATTTTCTGTTAAATTTAAAAAAAATGAAGAAAAGTGAAAAAATTTAATATTTTTTGCCATTGTTTAATTCTATTAAAGTTAAATCTTGTTATAATTCATTTGCAACAACATATTATGTCTCTAGTATCCCCCTATTTCTAAATCGCTAGAGATTAGATTTAGTCTAGTGTGTTGTTGCACTTTGCAATGGTATACTCTTTAGTATCCCCCTATTTCTAAATCGCTAAAGCTTAGAATTTATTCTTGTATACCATTGTTTCTTCAAATTTTCCTTTTTCTCTATTTTTCCTAACTCTGTTATAAAAATTAATTATACCATTTAGTGCTATATATATACCATTTTGCTCTAATTTTTGTAAATATCCATAAGCAGAACAGAAATTTGCAGTAGCTTCAATAGGATTGATAGAGAATGGAACCATCGCACCTGTTAGTATTATCTCTCTGTCTAATTTCACATTTGCTAGATATTGGGCTGTTTTATCTATGGTATCTGTCCCATGTATAACTATAATACTTTTAAAATTAGAGCTTTTTATAGTTTGAAGAATCTCTTCTCTATCACTATCAACCATATCGAGGCTATCTTTTCCAATTATATTTATAAAGCTTAACTCTGTAAGCCAGTTCTTTGCAATACTTTTTATTGCAACCCCTGTAGTGTCTATATCTAAATCTCCTGTAATAGGGTTATAGACCTTGTTAAATGTTCCACCTGTATCAATAATCAATATTTTTTTCATAATGAAAGAGCCTTAATCTAAAAATTTATACAATATTCTATCTAATCGTGCTAAAATACGAAATTAATTTTTTAACGGAGAGAATCATATGATAATGAAAGGCAAAAAAGGAATCATCCTTGGAATCGCAAATAAAAAGTCTATAGCTTATGGAATTGCAAAAGCGTGTCAAGAGCAGGGTGCTGAGATGGCAATTACATTTTTAAATGAGAGATTTGAGAGAAAACTAGCACCTATCGCAGAAGATTTAGAGTGTGGGGCTAGATTTTACCCATGTGATGTCTCTAAGCCAGAGGAGATAAAAGCTCTAAAAGATTCTATAGAAAAAGATATGGGTCAGATTGATTTTATTGTTCACTCTATTGCGTTTGCTCCAAAAGAGGGACTTGGTGGAAGATTTATAGATATTCCCAAAGATGCTTTTGATATAGCGATGGATATTTCGGTCTATTCATTAATAGAGGTAGTAAGAGAGCTAAAACCTGTTCTTTCAAATAAGTCGTCAGTATTGACACTTACTTATTTTGGTGGAGTAAAATATGTACCAAACTATAATCTTATGGGTGTGGCAAAAGCAGCTTTAGAGATGACAGTAAGATACCTTGCAGAGGATTTAGGAAAAGATGGAATCAGAGTCAATGCAGTCTCAGCAGGTCCAATCAAAACTCTAGCCGCTGCGGGAATTGGTGATTTTTCATTTTTGCTCAAATGGAATTCAGCTCACGCTCCACTCAAAAAAAATGTAACTATCCATGAGGTAGGTAACTCTGGTATGTATCTGCTTTCAGATTTAAGTTCAGCTGTGACAGGGGAGGTTCACTATGTGGATAATGGATTTAATATTATGGGACTACCAGCTGTTGATTTTGATGAAAAAGGTAAAGCAACAATCGCTTGGAATGGAACAGATAAACTGTAGTGAAAAGTGAAAAAGTGGAGGCTGTAGACTCCAAAACTTATATTGCCAAAAAAGCTTTTTTTGATAAAGTTATAACTATATATGGACGAAATGCTGTATTAGAGGCTTTGGAGGATAATTCCCTAACCATATATAAGCTTCACTTTTCAAACTCTAATAGAAAAGCACCTCAACTAGATAAGATGATAGCTATGGCAAAAAATAGAGATATAGAGATTGCCTATCATGACAAAAAAGCTCTATCTCGTATCTCAAAAAATGCCAAACAAGACCAAGGTGTCGCATTAGATATTGTTTTGGAACAGGCTATGAGCGAAGATGAGTTTTTGGAGATACATAATGAGTATAGGCTTATGGTTCTTGATGGTATTCATAATCCTCAAAACTTAGGAATGATTATCCGTTCTTGTTCTGCTGGTAATATTGATGCCATTATACTTCCTACTAAAAATTCAGCACAGATTTCTCCTCTAGTTATCAAAGCCTCTGTAGGTACACTATTTAGAATGCCTATTATAAAAACCAATAGTTTGGTTAAGACACTAGAGAAGTTTAAAAGAGCCAATGCAAAACTATATACACTCTCTTCAAAAGCCAAAAACTCATACAGAGATGAAAAATATAGTACCAAAACACTCTTTATCTTAGGCAATGAGAGTAGGGGGATTAGCCAAGAGATAGAGTTTATTTCTGATATTTCAATAGCTATTCCTATGAAAAGAGGAGTTGAATCACTTAATGTTGCTGTTACTGCATCTCTGTTAGCATTTTTATGAAGCTACTTTGGTATCAGTGCATTTAAATGCACTTAATAGATTTACTTACGCTTTTTCCCAGCAATCATAAGCCGAAGAGCATTAAGTTTAATAAACCCCTCTGCATCAGATTGATTATATACTTCATCTTCTTCAAAGGTGGAGTGTTCCTCTGAAAATAGAGATTTAGTTGATTCTCTACCTACAACCATTACATTCCCTTTATAGAGTTTGACTCTAACTCTACCCTCTACATCTTCCTGTGTTTTATCAATAGCCACTTGTAGCATCTCTCGCTCTGGTGACCACCAGTAGCCGTTGTAGATTAGTTTTGCGTATCTTGGCATTAGTTCATCTTTGAGGTGTGCCTCTTCTCTATCTAGGGTGATAGACTCAATAGCTCTGTGAGCTTTGAGCATAATAGTTCCACCAGGGGTTTCATAGCATCCTCTCGCTTTCATCCCCACATATCGGTTCTCTACTATATCAATTCTACCGATACCATGTCTGTTTCCATACTCATTAAGTGTAGCTAAAATAGTTGCTGGAGACATCTCTTCTCCATTGATGGCTACTGGGTCTCCTGATTTGTAGTCTATAGTGATATACTCTGCTTTATCAGGTGCATTCTCTGGTGAAGTTGTCCATAGCCACATATCCTCCTCTGGCTCTCTGCTTGGGTCTTCTAGTATGAGACCCTCATATGATATATGAAGTAGGTTAGCATCCATTGAGTAGGGGGACTCTTGACCCTGCTTCTTTTTCTCAATATTGATTCCATGCTCTTTAGCATATCTCAAAAGCTTCTCACGAGAGTTCAAATCCCACTCTCTCCAAGGTGCAATAACGGTGATGTCACCATCAAGTCCTAAATACCCAAGCTCAAATCTCACTTGGTCATTTCCTTTGCCAGTTGCCCCATGACTTACAGCATCTGCACCTGTTTGGTGTGCTATCTCTATCTGTTTTTTTGCGATAAGTGGTCTAGCGATAGAAGTACCAAGAAGATACTCACCCTCATAGATAGTGTTTGCTCTAAACATTGGGAATACAAAATCTTTCACAAACTCCTCTTTTAGGTCAAGGATAAAGATGTTTTCAGGTTTAATACCCATATCTAACGCTTTTTGACGAGCTGGTTCAACCTCTTCACCTTGTCCTAAATCTGCTGTAAATGTTACTACTTCACAGCTATATTCATCTTGAAGCCATTTTAGGATAATACTTGTATCTAGTCCACCAGAGTATGCCAATACTGCTTTTTTTACTTCTCTTTTTGCCATGCTGTTGCCTTAATCAAATTTTGCAAATTTTAACATATATTCAGTTAAGTTTATTGGAAAAAATAGGATAATATGTTTAAAAAAGGTGTGTTATGGATAACAATACAGTTGTTTTGGTAATTTTTGGATTGATTGCTTTTATTCTATTGGTGAATATAGTTCAGTTTATTGCTAATTTTTTTAGAAATAGAAAAGATTACTCTCAAAGAGCAGAGGTATATACGGAGATAAACAGAAGTATAAAACCTAATCTAATTTCTTTGGAAAAGAAGTACGAGAATGACGCAAATGCAGATGGCAAGTTTGGTAACTATGTATATGAACTATTCAAAGATAAGTTTAAAGGTAAAAATGAGAAATTTGTCCAAAAAGCTGTTTGTAAATGTTGTAGTGATTATGAAGGGGCTGACTGCAAAGAGGATTTTTGCCTTGACGGGTCTGGTGTATCTTGTGATAAAAAGTAACAAAAATATCATTAAAGTAAAATAATAAATAATATTTTTAATTATTTATGTTATAATCCTTATCTATTTTAGTATAAAGGGATAAAAATGGGAATTTTAGGTAAAAGAGTAACATATGATATTCAACAAAACTTAGAAGAGTGTAGGATATTAGCTAAATCAAATCCAAATTATTATAATTTGGATGTAGCGTGTGGGCTAAAGAAATTAGCTAACTTATATAAAGCAGATAATCGGCTAGAAGAGGCTGAAAAGGCATACTGTGAGGCTTTGGAACTATATAGAGAGTTAGCTAAGATAAACTCAACTATTTTTAATCCATATATAGCAACAATACTTGATAATTTAGCTATTTTGTATAGCGATGCAAAGAGGATAAAAGAGGCAGAGATTGCGTATAATGAAGTCTTAGAGTTATATAGAGATTTAGCTAAATTAAACTCAACTATTTTTAATCCAGATGTTGCAACAACACTTGATAGTTTAGCTCTTTTGTATGCTGATACTAATAGACTAAATGAGGCAGAAAAAGCATATGATGAAGCGTTGGAGCTTTATAGAGTATTGTTAAATATAGATTCAAAGAGATATGGAGTTGACTATGCTAACTCTATTGTTTTTGCTTTTTTTTGTACCTCAAAATCTAAATATGATTTGAGTGAAGCAAAAGAGATACTTCAACTCTATAGAGGAGTACCTAGAGCCAAACAGCTATTGGAGTTTATTGATGATTTAAGCTAGAAGTCGCCTAGTCATAGACATCATCCATATTAAAATCATAATCTGGTACAATTAAAGGAATATCATCAAGAGAATTTGGGTCAACTTCGGAATCTGATAGGTCGTAGTTTTCCCCTTGATAAAATTTCTGCTCTTTTGCGAATTTTTGCTCTTTTTTTATCTGCTTTTGTAACTGTTTCTCAATCTTTTCTGCTTTTGTAGTGACATTTTTTTCACTATCATTATTCTCTGCATATAGAGCTATAGTGCAAAATCCCATCAAAAGGGCAGTGATAACTAATTTTTTCATAATTCTACCTTATTAAATCATTTACTTCAGATTATATAAGTATAGCATATTTTTTCTTCTTTTGTTTTATTTTATAATTCTTTTTGCTTTTACATATATTTTGCTGTATTTACTTTTTGAAAGCGAGGAGATAATAATACCCTTTTTTTTAGAGGCCGCATGTATAAACTGGTCATTTCCGATATACATACCCACATGAGTGATTGGAATATTGCGTTTTTTATCAGTCAAAAAAAAGAGTAAATCCCCTTTTTTTAGCTTACTTCTACTAACATCCATGCCTACTTTAGACTGTGCGTAAGCTGTTCTTGGGAGAGCTACTCCCTCTTTTTTGTAGAGATATTGTACATATCCAGAGCAGTCAAAACCTTTTGGTTGGGTTCCTCCCCATACATATTTTCCACCTAGATATTTTTTTGCATTGTTTAGGATTTGGTCTTTATTATATATTCTATTTTTTTTAGATTTTATTTTAGAGAGCAGTTGCTCTTGCTCTTCTATTAAATCATTGAAAAATGAATTTTCTATGTGTCTTAGTTTTTTATTCTTTGCAATAGTTCCATCTTTGTTTTTAATGATAAATAAATTGTTAGATAATAGAAAAGTATTTAATATTAGGGTTAGAAGAAGAAGCTTTTTCATTGACTCATCCTTGTTATAATTTATTAATTTTTTTATTAGTATAATTATAACAAAAATATGTAAAGAAAAAGATTAAGTATAGATAAAGCTTTGGAGTGAGTCCAAAGCTTTTTATTATTTAAGCTTATCTGCTCTTGGATAGAAGAATATCATCTTACGATAGATAACAATTCTCTCTGGTTCATCAACTGCATAGGCTTTAACCATAACAGTTAATGGCGTATCTTTGGTAGCATCATTAACCAATCGCTCTGTTGTAGAGAGTCTCATAACTTTTTTAGCTTTTTTACCAGCACTAAGCTTTAGAGATGTAAATCGTTTAATCTCAATTTTTCCTGCATATTCACCCACAACTTCTAGCTTATAAGTGTGATTCTTAGGCTCTGTGTTTTGAAATAGCAAGGAGTAGTTATTGATAACACGATTGTTATCTTTAATCTTATATAGCTGTGTTCCTCTATTTATATTGAGTAACATATACTCTTTTTTACCACCCATAATAAATAACATTGCAAAGATAGCCACAATAGCCGCGAGATACATATAGGTCTTTTTACGGAAAAGTTTAGTCTCATTTCCTCCATAAACCTCACTGGTACTTGACCAATGAACTAGCGTCTCTCTACCTAGTTTGCCTTGTACTTTGGTACAAGCATCTACACACTCCAAGCAGTTGATACACTCAAGTTGAGTCCCTTTACGGATGTCGATATGGGTAGGACAGACGGTAACACACTGTTGACATGCAACACACTCATCATCCTCTTCAAGGTCTTTTTTCTTGAAAACTATTTTTTCATGATTATCATCATATATCTTACCACCTCGTTTTGGGTCATAGATAGCTTGAAGCGTATCTTCATCATAGAGGACTGATTGAACTCTTGAGTATGGGCAGACATAGATACAAAAGTCCTCTTTTAGGAAAATAATATCATAAATCAAAAAGGCAGCAGTTCCTAGAAGCATACCTAGTGTAATGCTGTGTTCCATTGGATTGTTTAGCATCCAGTCAAAGAACTGCTCTGGTGGAACAAAAAACCATAAAAAGTTAGCTGAAGCAATAAGTGAGAGAACTGACCATATAAGAATAGCAATAACTCTTTTGGTAACATTCTCTTTTTTACTGTAGTCAGGCTCTCTCTGTTTATTGCTAATGCGTTTTCTAAGACCTAGTAGTTTTGTCTCAATAAGGTCTCTATAGATAACCCTAAAGATAGTCTGAGGACATGCCCAAGCACAAAATGCTCGTCCACCAATTGCTGTAACAGCAAAAATTCCGATAAATAGTAACATCAATATAAATGGCATAAGATATAACTCCTGCATATCAAATGCTGTTCCTAGTAGATGTAGTTGTTTCTTATCAAATGATAACAAGAAGAGATGATTCCCTCCGATAGTAATGAATGGTATAGTAAGTGACATAATAGTAGCTATGACATAACCGTAATACCGTTTTATTCTAAATTCCATTAATACTCCTTAAATTTCTGATATAATACCTCTATGATACAGACAATAAGATATAATTTGGCTTATTATATTAATAAGTTATAATAATTATTATCTAAAATTATATGTATTGTGATAATAAGTGACAAAAGGATTTTTTTGCCTATAGTTAAGTGTACCCACTGCCAGTTAGAGTTTGATGAATCTGCAATGATAAAAGAGAAAAATAATCCAAATGTATATTTTTGTTGCAATGGGTGTCAAGGGGTCTATCATCTGCTCAAAGATGATGGTTTGGATAGTTTTTATGAGAAGATAGGAAATGAGACTATTGCCCCTCCTTTGAGGGTTGGTGAGGATAGTTCCAACTTTGATATGGAGAGTTTTGCACAGCGATATATTGAGGTTAATTCTGATGGATTTTCCCAAGTAAATTTGATGATAGAGGGGATTCACTGTGCGGCTTGTGTATGGCTTAATGAGAAGATTTTGGGCGAGAGTGACGGGATTGTAGAGGCTTCTATTAATTTTACCAATAATAAAGCTAAGGTAGTTTGGGATGAAGATACAATTAAGCTTTCAGAGATTATAGACAAGATTCGTAGTATTGGTTACAACGCTTACCCTTATGATAGAAGTGATAGTGAAAAAAAAGCAACAAGCAATAAGCGAGACTATTTTTTGCGAATGAGTATCGCTATTTTTGCTAGTATGAATATTATGATGATAGGTGTAGCTAAATATGCAGGATTTTTTTCTGGAATGAAAGAGGAGACTTTGCAACTGGTGCATATTGCAGAGTTTATATTTGCTACTCCTGTGCTGTTTTATAGTGGATGGATATTTTTTCGTGGGGCATACTATGGTCTGAAAAATCGTATTCTTAATATGGACTTTTTAGTTAGTTCTGGGGCTACTCTCACCTATATATACTCTCTCTATGTTTTGTTTGGTGGTAGAGGACATAGTTATTTTGACTCTGTGGCTATGATTATAACTTTTGTATTGGTTGGAAAATATCTTGAAGTGCTTGGTAAAAAGAGTGCTGTTGATACTATGGATAGTATAAAATCACAAGTACCATTAGAGGCTACTGTGGTTGAGGATGGGGTTAAAAAAGTAGTTATGTTAGATAGTATCTCGGTGGGTGATATTATAGAGGTTAAGATGGGTGAAAAGGCTAGTGTAGATGGGGAGCTTTTGAGTTCTGAAGCAACCTTTGATGAGAGTAGTATAAGTGGTGAGTCTCTGCCTGTAGAGAAGGTAGCAGGAGATAAGATATATAGTGGTACTATCAATAGTGGAAAGGTTATACGATATAGGGCTACAAAAAACTATGCTAACTCTACTCTTAACAATATAGTAACTCTTTTGGAGGATTCTCTTGCTTCTAAACCACAGATAGAAGAGAGTGCAAATGAGATTTCAAAATATTTTTCTATTACTATTTTGCTTTTAGCATTAGTTACTTTTATAGGGTGGTCTCTATATGGTGTAGGGTTTGAGAAGGCTCTTATTGTCTCTATCTCGGTAATCGTTATCGCTTGTCCTTGTGCTTTGGCTTTGGCCACTCCTATAGCTTCACTTATTGGTATCTCTTGGGGAGCAAAAAAAGGTCTGCTCTTTAAAGAGGCTAAATTTATAGAGACATTTGCAAAAGCAGATACCGTTATATTTGATAAGACAGGAACGCTCACAGAGGGAAAACTAAAGGTAGTAAGGTCAGAAGATATTGAAAAAAGTATAGATTCATCACCTGACCCTAAAGGGTTGCTTTATGCACTTGTTGATAGCTCTACGCACCCTATAAGTAAAGCTATCAAAAATTATCTTGAAGAGTTATATCCTAATATTGATAAGAGTATTGAGCTAGAGAATATAGAGCAGATTCATGCCCAAGGGGTTAAGGCTAAATGGGGTTCAAAAACTATTTTGGGAGGAAACTATAAGCTTCTTTTGTCTAATGGTATAGATTTTAGTTTTGATAGTCAATATAGTCTCTACCATTTTGCCATAGATGATGAGGTGATAGTATCTTTTGAGCTAGAAGATAGCATAAAAGAGGGAGCAAAAGAGACTATAGAGTATCTAAGCAAAACAGATACAGAGGTAATTATGGCAACAGGTGACCATCAAACAGTAGCCTCTAGGGTAGCTAATGAGCTAGGGATAACCAACTTCAAATCAGAAATGATACCAATAGATAAAGCTAACTATATAAATGAGTTAAAAGAGCAGGGCAGGGTAGTTGTAATGGTAGGAGATGGGGTAAATGATGCTCTTGCTCTTTCAAAGGCAGATGTGGCAATAGCAATGGGTAAAGGGGCTGATGTGGCTTTAGCTATTAGTGATGTAGTGGTGTTAAATGACTCTTTATTAGGTGTAAAAGATAGTTTTATTATTTCAAGACGAACTTATAAATTTATTAAGCAAAATCTTGGGTTATCTTTAGTATATAATCTATTAACAATTCCTGTGGCAATGGCTGGGTTTGTAATACCATTGGTAGCAGCACTCTCTATGAGTTTGAGTTCACTTTTAGTAGTGGGTAACTCTATGAGAATAAAATTAAAGGACTAAAACTTGAACAATATACTAATACTAGAACTAACTGTAGGAGTAATAGTAAGCTTTACACTTTTAGGCATTTTTATATGGGCAGTAAAGGGTGGACAGTTTGACGATAGCAAAAAATCTATGGATGGATTACTTTTTGATAGTACTGAAGATTTAAGAGATGCTGTAAAAAAAGAGGAAAAAATCAAGGCTCTAAAAGAGAAGAAGAGAGCTAATTCTAAAAAATAGAGATAGGGGGATGGGGAGTGAGATTTGTATTTTTAGTAATACTTTTGATTGTTAATTTGATAGCAGGTGAATATTATACCAAAGAGATAATATTTGAAAAAATTACTAAACCAACTCTTATAAGGGTTAAGATAGATAATGAGTTATATGAGCAGATGGTATCTAATGATATTAGAATATACTCATCCAATGGAGATATAGAGAATCACTATATTAAGTCTCGTCGTCCTAATCTACTATCACTAGATAGTAAAGATGGATATAATATATCAACTATTCCACTCTTTTCAAAGAGTATTTCTTCTGAGTATACAGATTATATTTTTAAACCAAATGGTACTCCAGCAGATAAGATTATACCCAATATTGAAGATAAAGAGTATGAACGAGTTGCAAAAATATATATTGGAAATAGAGAAGGGGATTGGCATTTTTTATTAAAACGAACGCTTAAAGACTCTAAAGTTTTAGAAGTAAAAGATAATATAATATCTCTAAACTCTCATACAAATTTTATACGATTAATGGTTGATAATGGTTCAAACAATCATCCATTGACAATTAATAGCCTAAAGATAAAAACAGCACCCCATTATCTATATTTTATGGCAGATTCAAACCAAACATATAATGTTCATTTTACCAAAGAGCATAACAAAAACTTAGATACCAAGATAGCAAATTTAGTAGAGGGTAATAGCACTTTTATTGAAGGACGATTAGCAAATCTAAAAAGAAATCAGATAGTTAATGCGAAAAAAAAGAGTGATACAAAAGAGAATGATGACAAGGATGCGTTAGCTGTTATTATTGTGTTGGCTGTTGTTGTATTACTCTATATCGCTGTAGGATTTATAAATGGTAGTGATTAAGAGAGAGTATACCCTTGACCAGAAACATTTTTAATTAACTCTTTTGATGTTTTTTGTCTAAGTCTTCTGATAAAGGTTCTGACTCTATCATCTGATACATTTTTTTCATTCCATAGCTCTCTTTTGATAGTCTCATCATCTATAAAATTATCAGATTGATTTATTAGGAGTTCGATGAAATCTATCTCTCGTTTTGTGAGTTGGATTACTTCATCACCTCTATATAGTTTTTTGGTTTTGGTATTAAAAATATAATTTTCAGTAGATGAGATGATTTTTTTTATCTCTAATTTTCCTATAACTTCACATAGGTAATCTAGTAGTTCATCTGGGTCAAAAGGTTTGATAAAATACTTTTTTATCTCTAAATCAATAGCAGTGAGTAGTTTGTCGGTCTCACTATAGGCAGAGAGTATAACAATAATCTGATTGGGATTAATTTTTCTAATAGCTCTGGACATATCTAAACCGTTCATTTTTGGCATCATAATATCAGTAATAACAATATCAGGCTTAATCTCTTTGTAGGCTTTTAGTCCCTCTTCTCCATTATATACTACAGAGAAGCTTTCGCAAAAGTCACCAATTGCACTTTGCATAAATGTTGCTAGTCTTTTCTCATCCTCAGCTAGTAAAATTTTAATATTCTTTAGATTGTTATACATCTGCTTTCTGCTCCTTTAAGGGTATAATGATTATGAATTTTGTACCATCTTTATAATTCTCTACATCCATTATACCATGCAGACTCTTTTGAATAATCATTCTTGACATAAAAAGACCAAGTCCTATACCCATGTTGGGATGTTTGGTACTAAAATATGGTTCAAATATACTCTCTAGGTTCTCTTTTTTTATCCCTCCTGCATTATCTATGAAGCAAATTTTGGTATAAGAGTGATTTTTGACAGAAAAACTTGAAAGAGTTATATTTATTTTTGGTTTTATAGTTTTATTAAGTTTAAAAGCATCTTTTGAATTTTGGAGCAGATTGATTATGACTTGTGTAAGCTCATTTGAAACACCTACTACCTTGACTTTTTGAAGTTTTGTTGTCACAGAAATTTCTAATTGAAGTATCTCTTTTTCTAGTATATGTAGAGCATCATTTATAGCATCATCTATATAGAAAGACTTTTTAGGTTTGTTTGGGTTGAAGAAGTTTGAGAAGTCTTCGATGGTATCGGACATATTTTTGATTATATTTTTGGACTCTTTATAATATAGCTCCATCTTTTTTTGATTATGAATAAGAGATGATTTTCTCATGCTAAATAGCGTGAGATTAAGTTCTGCTAGTGGTTGTCTCCACTGGTGGGCAATATTGGCTATCATCTGTCCTAGACTTGCAAAACGGGATTGCATAAAGAGAATCTTCTGTTTCTCTTCATTTTTTTGAATCTCCTCTTTTACTCTTGTCTCCAAAGTTTTATTTAATTCTTGAAGTTTTCGTGTCTGCTCTTTGACTCTCCGTTCTAACTCAATTTCTTGTTTTTGTAGAGCTATTTTTAGTTCTATCTCTTTGGTTACATTATAACGAATGGCTATAAATTCTTCTATATTACCACTCTTATCTAGTATGGGTGTTATTGTTGTATTGAGATAAAAATCTGTTCCATCTTTTGCTCTATTTTTTACGGTAGATTTAAAGGTTTTTTTTGCAGTAATAGTATCCCAAAGAAGTTTAAAATTTGACTTAGGTACATCTGGGTGTCTTACTACATTATGATTTTTACCTATTAACTCCTCTTTGGTATATCCTGATATTTTACAAAACTCATCATTGACAAAAGTGATAATACCATGGATGTCTGTTTTTGACACAATATTACTGTTTTCTATGGCATCTTTATACTGTTCTAATAACATCTAAATCTCCTAAACTAAATAATATGATTATATGTATTTTTAGCACAAAAATAGATAAAATTTGTTAGAAAAAACTTAATTTATAATAAAAAATAAACAGTTAGTAAACAAAATTCTATTTTACTTTAATCATTAAGTGGATATTAAAGCATTAAATACTACCATTTAGTCATAGTCACTTTAGTGTCATTCTCATGCCACTAATAGTTATGTGAGCTATAGACAATTTTTTTAAAGAGGAGGTATTGATGCAAAGCAATGCACAAATTGAGTATGACTACTCAGTAGTAAAACTGTTTACTTTTGCTACAATTTTGTTTGGTATCATCGGTATGCTAGTGGGTGTAATTCTAGCTTTTCAACTTGCGTTTCCAGATCTAAGTAACTTAGCAGGGGAATATGGTACATTTGGAAGGCTTAGACCATTACACACAAACGGTGTAGCATTTGGTTTTACCCTTAGTGGTATTTTCGCAACATGGTATTATGTTGGACAGAGAACATTGAAGATGTCTCTTAATGAGTCACCATTTTTAATGAAAGTAGCAAAACTTCATTTTTGGCTCTATTTCATTACTATACTCTTAGCAGTAGTAACACTTATTTCTGGTTATACTACTTCTAAAGAGTATGCAGAATTAGAGTGGCCGCTTGATTTACTTGTTGTTGTATGGTGGGTTTTATGGGGTGTATCAATGTTTGGAATGATTGGTATGAGACGAGAGAGAACTATTTATGTCTCTACTTGGTACTATATGTCTTCATTCTTAGCTGTTGCAATGCTATTTTTGTTTAATAATATGGAAGTCCCAACATTCTTTTGGTCTGGGGATGCACCAAGTTCAATCATGCACTCTATTTCAATGTATAGTGGAACAAATGATGCTCTAGTACAGTGGTGGTATGGACACAATGCTGTTGCATTCGTATTTACAACACCAATTATTGGTATGATTTATTATTTCCTTCCAAAAGAGTCTGGACAAAATGTATTTTCATATAAGTTGTCAGTTCTTGCGTTTTGGGGATTAATGTTTGTTTATCTTTGGGCTGGTGGTCACCACTTACTATACTCAACTGTTCCAGATTGGATGCAGACTATGGGTTCTGCTATGTCAGTAGTTCTTATTTTACCATCTTGGGGTTCTGCGATTAACATGCTTCTTACAATGAAGGGTGAGTGGAGTCAGCTTCAATCATCTCCATTGATTAAGTTTATGATTCTTGCATCAACATTCTATATGTTATCTACTATAGAAGGTCCTATTCAAGCTATTAAATCAGTAAATGCTATTGCTCACTTTACAGATTGGATTCCTGGACATGTTCATGATGGTGTACTCGGTTGGGTTGGATTTATGATTATTGCTTCACTTTATCATATGGCTCCAAGAATGTTTAAAAGAGAGCTTTACTCTAAATCTTTGATGGAGACTCAGTTCTGGATTCAAACAGTTGCGATTGTACTCTACTTTACATCTATGTGGATTGCAGGTATTACTCAAGGTATGATGTGGAGAGCATATGATGAATATGGTTCACTTCTATACTCATTTATTGACACTGTAACAGTACTTAAACCGTACTATACAATTAGAGGAGTTGGTGGATTATTGTATCTTACAGGATTCATTATGTTTGCTTACAATATGTATAAAACAGCAACAGTAGGTAGAGAGCTTGATTCAGAGCCAACAACCGCATCGCCGATGGCGAACTAAGAGAAAGGAGAAATTATGTTTCATTGGTTAGAACAGAGACCGTTTTTCTTTGCGGTAGCATTATTTTTAACAGTTGCATTTGCAGGATTTATTGAGATTATTCCTGATTTTGCGAAGGCTTCACAACCAACAGTGGGGACAAAGCCTTATACAATACTTCAGTTAGCTGGACGACAAGTTTATATTAAAGACTCTTGTAACGCTTGTCATTCACAGCTGATTCGTCCATTTAAGTCTGAAACAGACCGATATGGTATGTATTCATTAAGTGGTGAGTATGCTTATGATAGACCATTCCTTTGGGGTTCTAAAAGAACAGGTCCAGATTTGCATAGAGTTGGTAACTATAGAACAACAGAATGGCATGAGAATCATATGATGAATCCACCAGCAGTTGTACCTGGTTCT
>FPHE01000069.1_pt1 | contig 17036 bp, 13 predicted proteins | sample 1057201 | NCBI WGS metagenome assembly FPHE01 (sample SAMEA4473311, study PRJEB15554) | hydrothermal vent metagenome | biome: marine basaltic hydrothermal vent biome; feature: marine hydrothermal vent; material: water | place: Pacific Ocean | collected 2011-06-14/2011-07-23 | depth 1155 m
TAGGATTAAACTCAAAAGCCTTTCGTGTTCAGACTCGTTGGAGTTTGCTAGTTAGGAAGCCTCTAGCTCTTTAGCTAGAGGTAGTTCACGCCGTCATCTCTTTAAAGGTTTTTAAAATGCTATTGATAATCCCTTTAGGTTTTATCAAATCATATATAAAACCATCATAAGTCACTTTTCTCTCTTCTAAAAATCCATCAAGATACTCTAATGAATTTTTTATTTTATGAACTTTTTCTATTCTTATCATAGTCTCATATAGTTCTTCTATTTCTTCTACAATATCCTCTGTTGCAAACTTTTGAAAAGATGTAAACGAAACAATAGTTCCTTTTTCATTAAATCTGGGTTTTAAATCTGCTATAACCCAATAGTACTCTCCACTTTTGGTCAGATTTTTTATCACAACAGTGATGGCTCTTCCTGATAAAAGATATTTCCACATAAGATGAAAAATAGCTTTTGGCATATTAGGATGTCTCAATATATTGTGCTGTTTTCCAATAAGCTCTTTTTCACTGTAGCCTGAAATATCACAAAACTCACTATTTATAGAGAGAATATTACCTTTAGTATCAGTTTTACTTAGGATAAATCTCTTTTTATCAAATTTAGCTTCTCTATCAATGGCTTTAGGTCTATTTGTCATGATATATCCTTTTCTATTTTAATATACTATATTTTATTAAAAAAAGTTTAAAGATATGCTTAATTGTTTAATATTATTGATTAAAATCTTTATAATATTTTTGATACTTCCATCTTTTTAAACGCCTGAATAGCAGTAATCGCCACTGTATTAACAATATCCGAAACTAAACATCCACGACTCAAATCATTAATAGGTTTACGAAGCCCTTGCAAAACAGGGCCAATAGCAACAGCACCTGATGACCTCTGAACAGCTTTGTAGGTGTTGTTACCTGTATTTAAATCAGGGAAAATAAATATGGTTGCTTCTCCTGCTACTTTGCTATTTGGAAGTTTTGTTTTTGCTACCTCTTTATCTATTGCCGCGTCATATTGGATTGGGCCCTCTATAAGTAAATCGGCTCTTTTTTGTTTGACTATATTAGTTGCATCTGCTACTTTTTGAACATCTTCACCCTTTCCTGATGTGCCTGTTGAGTAGGAGAGCATCGCTATTTTAGGGGTAATTCCAAACTTAGTAGCAGTATCTGCCGAGCTAATAGCGATAGTTGCTAACTCCTCTGCCGTTGGGTCTCGATTGACTGCACAATCTGCATATACTAGCACTTTGGTATCAAAACTCATAAAAAATAGACTAGAGACTATAGGTACATCAGGTTTGGTTTTGATAATCTGTAAGGCAGGTCGGATGGTCTCTTGTGTAGTGTGAACAGCCCCCGATACCATACCATCAGCAAACCCCATATGAACCATCATTGTAGCAAAGTAACTAAGTGAAGTAACAGTATCATAAGATGCCTCCAAAGTTACACCTTTTGTTTTTCTAAGTCGATAGAACTCTTCTGCAAAAATTTTTCTATAGGTTGATGTGCGAGGGTTGATAATCGTAGCTTTTGATATATCAAGAGCCAATGCTCCACTTTTGCGAATCACCTCATCCTCATCTCCAAGTAGTATAATATCTACTATATCTCTTAGTAGTAAAATCTCACAAGCCCTTAAAATCCTCTCATCAAGAGCCTCTGGCAGAACAATTTTTTTTCTATTTTCTCTAGCTTTTTGAAATAATCCATACTCAAACATCGCAGGTGTTATAAGCTCTGAAGAGGTCTCTAGCAACTGTCTGTTTATCTTCTCTATATCAACAGAGGAGTGAAAAAGTCCTAGAGCTAGAGCTATTTTTCTCTCATTTTTTACATCTATTATAGAAGATATTTGATTGACTCTAATAGCTGTCTCATAAGTATTATATTTTGTCGATAAGATAGGTAAAGGGAGGTCATCAAATCCATCAAGAATCTTTAAAATTGAAGGTGAGAGAGAGAATCCACCTGTTAGTATAATTCCTGATATATTTGAGTATCGTTTTGAGTAGATTGCTAGGATAGAGCCAACAACAATATCAGACCTATCAGCAGGAATCAGAATTAAATCTCCATCCTCTATATAATCAAGAAAATTCTCTAACTCCATAGCACCTACTTTTTTGCTCTTTATTAATCTCTCAAAATCCTTCTCTTCTGCTTTAACTATTTGACAATCAAGAGCATTTTTAACCTCTCGAATTGTAGGCATATCAAGCTCTGCAATCTCTTCTAATATATATGTTGGTGGTAGATATTTATGCTCTAAAAGTAGCTCATTCAACCTCTTGGCTGTATCTCTATCAACTCTACTAGTAAACGAGGCAAAATGTCTGCAACCTGAGAGCTTAATACCCTCATAATCAATTAAAATATCATCCAAAATCTCCTCTACACTCTTATCTTTACCCTTTATAATATTAATATACCCTGTTCCAAGATTTTTGGCAACCTCTAGGTTTATATCAAAATCTATTGTATTTGAGAAGTTTGCTTGATTTAGCCCCTCAATCAATACAAAATCATAACTATTCTCTAACTCTTTCATCTTCCGAATAATCCCTTTGAGTAACATATCAAAGAGATTTTGAGCAATATATTTCTCTACTTGAGCAATAGTAAATCCAAAAGTTTGAGCATACTCCATATCCAAAGAGTATCGTTTCAAAATAAAATTGGTATCGTGGTCTACCTCATGACTCCGAACAAAGGGTCTAAAGAGTGCGACTCTTCTAAATTTTGCTTTGAGAAACTCTATCATCCCCATAGTGATAATCAAGCTTCCTGCTGATTTTTCATGGGATATAATATATAGATTTTTTATCTTCATATAGTGCCTATTTATTTAAAATATTCTCAATAATATCAACGATAGATGGGTCTTCGAGAGTAGAAGTATCTTGGGTAATCTTCTCTCCTTTGGCTAGTGAACGCAAAATTCGTCTCATAATCTTACCTGAACGAGTTTTTGGTAAATCAGGAACAAATGCCATACTATCACACATAGCAATAGCTCCAATCTCATTTTTGAGGATACCATTTATCTCTTTGACCATCTCAAACTCATCAGCAACCTCATCTTTATGCTCCATAGGTGTAGATTTAATAACTATATAGGCAAAAATCCCTTCACCTTTTATCTCATGAGGTTTTCCAACAACTGCCACAGAAGCTACATTAGTATGTTTTTTAATCGCCTCTTCTACCTCTGCTGTTCCCATTCTATGACCTGATACATTGATAACATCATCTGTTCTACCTGTAATTGTGATATAACCATCCTCATCTACCATCGCTCCATCACCAGAGAAGTAGACAGGCTTTCCATCAATTTTACAATCTCCAAAGTATGATTTTTTAAATCGTTCAGGGTCATTCCATATTGTTCTTATCATGCTTGGCCACGGTTTAGTAATACAGAGAAAACCCTTTTCACCAATTGGAGTAGGAGTTCCATCTTTTTCAATTACCTCTGCCATAATCCCTGGGAGTGGAAATGTAGCACAAGCAGGTTTTATTGGTGTAGCACTTGGCAATGGGCTAATCATATGTCCACCTGTCTCTGTCTGCCACCATGTATCAACAATTGCACAACGGCTATTACCTACAGTCTCATAATACCATTTCCACGCAGGGGGGTCAATAGGTTCACCAACAGTTCCAAGTATTCTAAGAGAGCTTAAATCATATTTGTTTGGCTCATCTTCGCCCATCTTGTGAAGCAATCTAATAGCTGTAGGTGCTGTATAGAATTGATTAATCTGATACTCCTCTACCATTTTCCAACATCGCCCTGCATCAGGGAAAGTAGGAACACCCTCAAACATTACAGTTGTTGCACCAGCAGATAATGGGCCATAGACAATATATGTGTGACCTGTAATCCAACCAACATCAGCCGTACACCAAAAAGTATCATTATCTTTTAGGTCAAATACCCACTCCATAGTCATTTGAGCCCAAAGAATATATCCAGCAGATGAGTGTTGAACACCTTTTGGCTTCCCTGTACTTCCAGATGTATAGAGTAAAAATAGAGGGTCTTCACTATCCATAGGCTCTGCTTCAAACTTTGGAGACTCATTTTTGATAAGCTCATTGTAGGCGTAATCTCGCCCTGCAACCCACTCAATATCCTCACCATTTCGTTCAACAATACAGACAGACTCTACAGATTCACACCCTTTGCTTAGTGCCATATCAACCACAGGTTTAAGCATATAGGGCTTCCCTTTTCTAAATGCTCCATCAGCAGTAACTATCAATTTAGCTTTGGCATCTTCAATCCTATCTCTAAGGGCTTCAGCAGAAAAACCTCCAAATACAATAGAGTGAATAGCTCCAATCTTAGCACAAGCCAACATAACAACAGCAGACTCAATAATCATTGGCATATAGAGAACAACTCTATCACCCTTTTTTATATTAAACTGATTTTTAAACATATTAGCTGTCTTGTTAACCTCATACGCCAACTCTCGATAGGTTAAAATCTTCTGGTCACCATTATCACCCTCAAAGATAATCGCGGCCTTATTTTTTTTGGTACTTAGATGTCTATCAACACATTGATGAGCCACATTCATCTTTCCATTGGTAAACCATTTATAAAATGGTGCTTCATTCTCATCAAGTACTTTATCATAAGGGGCAAACCAATCAATTTTAGAATCAGCATACTCTCTCCAAAAACCTTCATAATCATCTTTTGCTCTATTTTGTAACTCCCAATAGGCATCCATACTACCTATTAGTGCATCTTTTACAAACTCTGGATTGGGATTGAATATCTCTTTTTTCATATTTTTTCCTTTTTATTATGGTTGGGGAGTTATTATAGTGATAAATATTTAAAATATTAAATGATAAATCTGTAATTTATCTTTTTTAGAATTTTACTTAGGATTTTTCTAACTATCATAACTGTTTTCCTATGGAATTTTTAAAATCATAGCCTATTATTTCATATTTCAAGTTATTGAACTAATAAATTTTCTTCATGAAAACAACTTTACTCCACAACATCAAATCAACCCCTTTTCTATCTTGAAACAAAAACTCTAACTCCAAATCTACATCATAATTTGAGCTATGAGACGATAGTTTAGGGGTTTGATACTGCAACAACCAATCAATTCTATCTTTTAAAGCATTTAACATTCCTGCCCCACCCTCTATTAAAATAAAAGAGGGTTGAGAAAAATCTAAGAGATTAGTGATTGTCACAAATCGTTTCCCTACATCAAATAGAGGAATCTTTCTATCAAAATTATCCTCTTTAGCATAGATTGTAATATCTGGAGCATTATCACCTGTAAATCGACAATCAAGTGTAGGTCTATCAACTCGAACAGTATTACCACCAATAACCATTTCACTACAAACAGCACGAAGCTGATGCACATGAGTAAGTGACTCTTCAGAGCTCAAATACCCTCCTCCTATCTTGCCATTGGAAGTTTGAGCGATTTTAAACAATACAAAGGCTCTCTGTTGCCAAATTAAAAAAGGCTCTAAAAGTTCCAATGCCTCTTTTTCACAAACACCTATCTCAACCTCTATTCCTTGCTCTTTAAGTCGTTTTACTCCTCCATCATGCCCTTTAATTGGGTCAAGTGTAGCCACCACAACTTTTTTGGGTTTTAACTGGGCTATCAATGAGGCACAAGAAGGTGTTTTCCCCACATGAGAACACGGCTCTAGGGTTACAAAGATAGTACATTTAGAAAAAAATTCTTTAGGTAAAGCATACAGAAACTCATGAGCCGTGTTAGCATCAAATCTATCAAAATCTATTTTGCTATCTGTCATGCTCTCATAAGCAGACAAAAAAGCTAAAACCTCTGCATGAGAAGTTCCTGCTTTTTGGTGGGCTTCTAGGGCTATTATCTCATTGTCATATAAAATCAATGCTCCCACTGCTGGGTTTGGGTAGGTTCTTAATTGGTATTGCCATGCTTTTTTTAGGGCTTGGGTCATGTAGATTTGGTTACTTGTCATTGAAATTCTCCATTCCTAATTTTTTTAAAACCCCGTAGGTCGGGTTGCCCTCAACCCGACATAAATTGGCATAAATAAAAAGCTCATACAGATAAGAAATGTTGTCATTGAACTAAATCAATATAAAGTTTTTGCATCATCAACAACCTCTCTTATCTCCTGCGTAGAATAGTCAAAAATTGCTATATTCTCTCTCTTTAAAGCCTCAATAAACTCTAAGCGATTCATACCAACAAACTCTGCTGATTTACCAAGAGATAGATGCCGTTTTTGATAAAGAACAATCGCCGTATAAGATTTCATCTTATATGCCAACTCTTCTGCTGATGATTTTAGTGACAATAAAATAGAGTTATCTACTTCTATTGTAGGTAGTGCTATTGTTTGCATTATCGCTCCTTCTATTTTTAATGATTATAGCATAATTATAATTTTGGATATTAATTAACCGTTATTCACCCCAATCTTCTCCACAACATTTAACCCAAACCCTGCAAGACCCACAAACTCTGTCTCAACATTACTAGTCAAAAGCTTAATATCCCTAATCCCAAGGTCTTTGAGAATTTGAGCTCCTACACCATACTCTTTTGCCTGTTCTTTTGAGATGACTTTGGTATCTAACATAATAATAACACCACCACTCTTTTTGATATAATCAATAGAGTTGATGAGCGAATCAAATCTCTCTTGGTTCAAAATTAATTGCACATCAGTACCGATATTGTGAAATTTGACATTGGCACACTCTTTACTCTCGCCTATCTGTACTACTTTATGGATTCGTCCAAGATGGTCTTCATATTTTATTTTAAGTGCTTTTATACCCATAAAATCTATTTTCTCTTCAGAAACGCGTGAGATAAGCTGTTCATTGGCTAGACGATACTCTACCAAATCAGATATATAGACTATTTTCATATCATGCTTTTCTGCAAAAATTTCAAGGTCATCATGTCTTGCCATTGTTCCATCATCTTTGATAATCTCACAAATCACCCCAACAGGTGCTAACCCTGCTAGTTTACATAAATCAGCTGAACCCTCGGTATGTCCTGTTCGTACTAATACACCACCATCTTTTGCTATTAATGGAAATATATGTCCTGGGCGAACAAAATCATCACTCTTTGTGTGAGGATTTGCCAACTTGGAGATACAATCATCTCTCTCTATTGCTGAAATCCCTGTCCCTGCCGTAGCTGAATCAATAGATACAGTAAAGGCTGTCTCATGATTGGATACATTGTTGCTAACCATAGGAATCAAATTAAGCTTTTTTGCAATTGCTTTACTTACAGATGTACAGATAAGCCCTCTAGCCTCTTTTGCCATGAAGTTAACCATCTCTGGTGTTGAGAACGAAGCGGCATAAACTAAATCTCCTTCATTCTCTCTATCTTCATCATCCATCATAATGACCATACGACCCTGTTTTATCTCATTAATAGCAATCTCTACCCGTTTTAATGCACTTTTTATCATAATTTATTCCCTTTTGTTTCTAAATAGACAATATTATACTATTTTTTTTACAAAAACCCTTGACATTCTCTTCTATTTTCTCTATAATGCCGTCCACACAAGCATTGTGTAACAGTGATTGGGGTATCGCCAAGCGGTAAGGCACTAGTTTTTGGTACTGGTATTCGGGGGTTCGAATCCCTCTACCCCATCCATCTAAAACATAGAGATATGTTTTAAAATATTTAACGCGAGATAGAGCAGTTTGGTAGCTCGTCGGGCTCATAACCCGAAGGTCGATGGTTCAAATCCGTCTCTCGCAACCAAAATTATAAATGTATTTTAAATGTCGCGAGATAGAGCAGTTTGGTAGCTCGTCGGGCTCATAACCCGAAGGTCGGTGGTTCAAATCCGCCTTTCGCAACCAATTTTAAAAAATTATTCATCCAACTCATTACTATAAAATTTTATTGTTTTTAAAGTAGTATACTCATCCGAAGAGTCATCTTCTATAGAGAGTTTTGATTTTGTCTCTATAATATTCCCCTTATCATCATACAAGTAACTTATATATTGAGCCTCCATATTATGACTACAATCACCAACTAAAACCTCATTTTCTTTAGTTGAAAGATATCCCTTTTTATTATAAGTTAATTTACTTTTATAGTGACAGAGTGTCTTATCTTCATTTTTATATACTTTTTCACTATTTATAGTATTTCCATTTTCATCATAACTGTTGATACTACTCTCATATGTATCATCTGAAATTAAAATAGATACATCTTTAACTAAATTATCTTTTTCATCATAAGTATACTCATTTGTCTCCTTGAAATAACCATAATCTACCTCACTATAGGTCATTTTTCCATTTTTATTATAAGTAGTTATATTATTGTTCTTATTGGTTAAGTTATCATCCTCAGAAGGGTCAGTATAGACATATATTTTATCTTCTGATAAATTATCTTCATCTGTTCCACTCTTTGTAGAGATAAGATTACCATTTTCATCATATGTATAAGTATGAAAACTAACCATTATATCATCAGCGTCAAGTATTTCTGTTGTTGCAACATTACCATTCTCATCATAGGTATAAAATGTTTTTGTATTCTCTTCTGGATAAGTATAGTACTCAATTCTCTCCTCAATCTGCTTCCCATCATCATTATAAACAAGAGTATATTTTGAAAAGACACCATCATCCATTATAAGATATTTACCAGTATGGTCAAATATATCCCACTCTGTATGGGTATACTCTCCTGTAGAGATACTATAGTGCATTTTTTTAATTTTATAATAGTCCCATGCAGTTACTTTGATTGTATCATTTGCCTCTCTCCCCTCACTATCAATAACTTGAAGATTGATGATATGTTCACCTTTTGAGAAACTTCTCTCTATAGATGCCCCCACCCCAATAACCTCTCCATTCTCTCTCCAAAAATAGTTACAAGCATCAGAGTTCTCTATATTTTTAACATTTGAACTTAGAGTTATTTCGCTGTCTCTAGTGATATTTCTGTCTGCACCAATATCAACTTGAAGCATCTTCTCCTCTATGACTATCTCCTTTTTTGCAGTTATCTGTTCACTCTTTTGGGACAAAACGCTATATATCTTTTTGGTCTCATTAACTGAATGTACAAACGAACCCTCTTCATGCTCATTTGTCTGATACAATACAGTAAACATTGCTAAAATAAATAGTATTATAATAATTACAGTGTATTTCATAATGGTTTCCCCTTAAATATATTTTATAAATTTTACTATAAAAAATATTCAAAGACAATAAACGACTTTTCTTATTTTATACAAAACTTTGACGATTGTAAATCAACTGTTAATGAAATTTAAATATAATTCAAGCTAAAACAGAGAAATTTAGAGAATTTTAGAAGAAATTTAACTATTTTCAAAAAAGGGAAAATTTGATAAAAAACAGTAAGAAAAGAGAATGGACTGATTTTGGGTTAAAAATTATTTATATTTATGAAAAATTATTCTCTAGTGATATAGATAAGCTTATATTCTACTTTACAGACCAATCAGTACCAATAAAAAAAAAGAGTCGCAAGAAAACTATTGAAAACTGGTTAAATAATAAAATAAAAAAACCAAATGGCTTTCATCTATCAAAATTTAAGATAAATGAGTATAAACTAAATGGTGAGACTCTTCTACCTCTAAACTCATTTAAGAGTTGGTCTATTGATATGTTTAAAGCAAGGGTAGATAGATTTTTAGAGGAGAGAGCAAACCTAGATACTCCAAATGAGATGAAATATATCTACTTTTTTGATATAAGCGAACAGAAACTTGGTTACTTTAAGATAAACTACCCTAATCCTGAAAATGAGCAAATAATTCACCTAAACTCTCCTCTATATACCTCTAATATGACCTACAAAGGCACTATTACAAACTATAACAACATGACCTATATAACAGTAAAAAATAATTTTGACTATATGCATTATCTCTTTAAAAACAATGTCAGCGTATATAGAAAAGAGTTAAAAGTATTTGGCGTAGCTCAATGTGTCGATGCACTAACAAGAGAACCAAAAGCCTATATGGCTCTCTTGACATCCAAAAAACTAAGGAGAGATGAAGAGAAAAAATTTGCTCACAAACTCAACTTCTCAAACCTAATAATTGCTGATGATTTTACACACTCCTGTATATTAGAAGAGCATTATTTCTTAGAGAATTTTTCGGATAAAATAAACCTTTTGAGTAGAGATATGACGCACTATAATATAGATGAGAATTTCTCGAAAGATATGTATTTTGATATAATCCTAAAAGAGTATAAAAGCTATATAAAACTACTAGAAAAGTCTCTATATCATAATGACTACTCCATAGACCACAAAAGAGAGTCCATCATCTTTGCTCTACAGGATATGTGCGTAGATAGTATAGCAGATGCTACTATAGCTTATCTATTGGACTCTGATACACTCAATATATTAGATACTAGAAATCCTATTTTGGAGATGCAACTAAAACTTGTAAGAGCCAATAGACTTAAACTCTCTTATCTCTTTATGATTCGAGATTTATCACTTCTATGTGATAGAGTTATAAAACAGATTGAGTATATAGAGCAAAACGGTATATCTGTCAAACTGCTCAATAGTAACCAAAGTACATATTCTAAAATACTCGTAGTAAAAGATAAAAAATTTGCTATATATAAGAGTAAAAATGCATTGGATGAGAATCTTGTTACAAGAAATTCTCGAACTATAGATGCTCTCTCTTTTGAACTAGGACGACTTGCAAAACGCTCTACAGATTTGAAAAGCTTTTTGGAAAAAGAGTACACACTCAATGGAAAATGGTATAGCTACTCATATAATAGTAAAACAGATAATCAGAGTTGCCATACTGTAGAGTTTGATATTCAAAACAATAGCGTTACAGCCAATTTTACATCAGGAAAAGAGTATGGGACTATATATAAAAGCCAAGAGTACACTCTCCTACTCTTTGACCACTCTGTTATAAAGATTTATAATATTTGTATAAAAGATGCCATATTTCGTATTAGTATTATAGGTAAAGAGGAGAATATGTACCATAGAGATGTTCTTCTCTTTGGCATAATGTCAAGAGAGGAATTATCTAAAAATGATGTCTGTATGTTACTAGATAGTCTGCACAAGAAAAAAGATGAAGATTTTAGACTCAAAATATCCAATAAGTTTGATTCAATTTTAGCTTACTTCAATATTAGAAACTCCTAAGCTTAATCCTATTATGTTAAAATTCGGACTAATTTTATCCACTTATTTTACAAAGGAATTTTATTGATAAAACTTCAAATATTAAAATGGATTGTAGTAACAATCCATTTCAAGCTAAACCCTAACCATTTTCCGACGCATATAAGCAATCTTACTCTGTAATGGCAAATCTTTAGGGCAGTGGTCTTCACAAGCTAGTAGACTCATACAACCAAAAATCCCCTCATCATCACCAATTAGCTCATAGAAATCCTCATCTGTTCGCTCATCATGTGGGTCTATAGCAAATCTTGCAACTCTATTAAGCCCAACAGCACCTACAAAATCTTCTCGCATAATGGCAGTTGAACAACTAGCTACACATAGCCCACACTCAATACATCTATCAAGCTCAAATACCTCATCAGCCACCTCTGGCTCAATTGGTTTTTCGATTTTAGATATATCGGTCTCCTCATTGGCTACAATCCAACTGTTTACTCGAATACTCATTTTGTCCATCCATGTACCAGTATCCACAGATAAGTCTTTAATGAGATTAAATGTTGGTAGAGGTAAAAGCTCTATCTTTCCATCTTCAAAATCACTTGTTAGAGTCTTACACGCTAGTCGAGGTTTTCCATTGATAAGCATTCCACAAGCCCCACAAATTCCTGCTCTACATACAAAATCTGAACTCAAATCGTGGTCGATTGAGGCTTTTATCTTGGTCAAAGCGATATATAGAGTCATACCTGGGGTCTCCTCTAATTTATACTCTGCAAAGGTCGGTTTTGAATTCTCATCAGATGGGTTATATTTTAGTGCTGTTATGGTTATCTCTCTACTCATCTTCATCTCCTAATCTCTGATTTTTTGCTTTATACTCAGGTTGTAGCTCATAAGGCATTAACTTATCTTGAAGCTCATATCTATCACCTGTATTCTCTGCTATTATCTTATCTACCTCATCTTGTCTCTTTTGGCTAAGTGGATTTTCAATAATCATCCCTTTTCGTCCATATCCCCTAAAGGCAGGTGGAATCTCCATCTTCATAATATCAAGCTCTTCATATTTTAAAGTTGGTTCCAAATCATCCTCATTTTCCCAGTAACTAAGGGTTCGTTTTAGCCAATTTGCATCATCTCGTTTTAGATAATCCTCTCTATAGTGGGCTCCTCTACTCTCCGTTCTATCTCTTGCACCTTTTGCAACACAGAGAGCAACTTTTAGCATCATTGGCACTTTGTATGCCTCTTCAAGCTCCTGATTTAGAAGTCTATGTTTTTTGGTAATACTTATATTTTTTGTTCTCTTTAGTAAATCTCTTAACTGCTCAACTGCATCAGCCAAATCTTTACCATTTCTAAAAATTCCTACCTTGTCTTGCATGATATTTCGCATCTCATCTTTTATATCATAGATATTTTCATCTCCATCTAGTGCTAAAAGTGATTGCATATATTCATCTTGCTTTTTAAGCTCTCTTTTTACCACCTCTGTACTGGTGTATATCTCATGTTCTAAACAGAAGTCAGCAAAGTAGTTACCGATAATCATACCAGATACCACAGTCTCACTTACAGAGTTCCCACCAAGTCTATTAAATCCATGCAAATCCCAACAAGCAGCCTCTCCACAAGAGAAAAGCCCTTTGATATTGATACTCTGCCCTTTTGGTGTAACACGAATTCCACCCATAGAGTAGTGTTGCATAGGAAGAACAGGCATCCAACCTTTTTCTCCCTTATCTGCTGGGTCAATTCCATTAAAGGTTCGGCTAATATCTTGTACATCTCGCAGGTTTTTCTCTATATGCTCTCTACCCAATATAGATATATCTAGCCATAGATGGTCTCCATAAGGTGACTTGACACCTTTACCTTTTTTGATATGCTCCAACATTCTACGACTAACAACATCACGACTTGCTAAGTCCATCTTCTCTGGTTCATAATCGGGCATAAAACGGTAACCATCTTTGTCTCGCAACACTCCTCCATCACCTCTACATCCCTCTGTTAGCAAAATTCCAGATGGCACAATTGGAGTTGGGTGAAACTGAATCGCCTCCATATTCCCCATATATGCACCAATCTCTAATGCTATTGCATGTCCTGTACCTTTACAGATAGTGGCATTGGTTGACTGTTTATATATTCGTCCATACCCACCAGTAGCTATCATAGTCCCTTTTGCTACATAGGCAATCAATCCACCATTTTTGAGGTCTCTTACAATCGCCCCAAAACATTGACCATTATCTTCAATTAGAGAGATAGCCTCTTTTTTATCCTCAATAACAACACCCAACCTCATCGCTTCATTGGCAACAGCATAGAGCATTGTGTGACCTGTAGCATCAGAAGTATAACAAGTACGCCACTTCTTTGTTCCACCAAAATCTCGTGCATTTATGAGTCCATGAGCCTCATCTTTTTCGGTAATAGTGGTCTTTTTGGTATTGATAACCACCTCTCTATCACCCTTTTTGACACGACTCCAAGGTACACCCCAAGATGCCAACTCACGGATAGCTTTTGGAGCAGTATTTACAAACATTCGTGCTACCTCTTGGTCACAACCCCAATCACTTCCTTTTACAGTATCACCAAAGTGAACATCCTCATTATCACCTTCACCCATAATAGAGTTTCCTAAACTCGCTTGCATCCCACCTTGTGCTGCCGCTGAGTGTGACCTTTTAACTGGAATTAAACTCAAAACTATAGTATCTAACCCTTTTGCCCCTGTGGCAATAGCTGAACGAAGCCCTGCTAATCCCCCACCAATAATTAGTGCATCTGTATATCTAATCTGCATTTTTTACCTCCATTTGTGGATTGTATCTCTCTCCATAATTGACTTGATGTTTATATCCTATTTTCATATATGAAGCGAGTGAAAAGAGACCAATTAAAAGATAGAAAACAACTGCCATTTTAATAATTTTACGCGTTTTAATTCGATTTTCGCGTGGCTTCTCTCCATCAAACCAACCCCATTTCATAATCAAACGATAGACTCCCACACCTGCATGAAGTATCACAGATACTAAAAGCATTAGGTACATTGGCCACATCATATCGCTATAGATTCTATCCGACGAAGCAAAAGGTCCTATATTTTGTGGTTGAGTCATCATAATATAAAGATGAATTGAGCCTAAGAAAAATAGCATAAACCCACTAGTAATTTGAATAAACCAAAGATTGGTATCGGCATGATTCATAAGCTTGGCATGGGTTCTAAAACGCATATATTCTCTATATGAGCTAGGAAATTTTCGCATAGCCAAAAAAGCATGAAAAACAAAAATAGCAGAAATAACTATTGCTAAACCCGAAATAAAAATAGGTGAACCACCCTCAATTATAAACTCCCCCTCAAACATCTTGGTTAGGGTATACATGCTATCTTTTCCCAACAAAATAGACGACTCAAAAATGAGATGAAACAGTATAAAAAGAGCCAAAATTAGCCCTGTAGCACTCTGTAGAAAATCTAACTTTGCAGGAATTTTACTCTTGCGTTTTTGAGTGGTCATTCCTAAAAGACTCTCCACTACTCTCTCTTTAAACATGAGATAATCCTTTTTAATAAAATACTATTAAAAATAGAGATAATTTTAAAGTTTAATAAAATTTTTAAATAACCCTATTTTTATAAGCACAGAATTATACTTATAATAGTTATAAATTACTCTTAAATAGGCTTAAGGTTTGAGAAAATGTAGAAGATACTTGGAAATGGAGGCTTTAGCCCCATAACTTTTGGGACTAAAGTCTAACTATGCAGTAGTAAGTGCTATATGACTTTTTAGAAACTCATCAATATCGTTTATAACAGTAGAAACCTCTTGCTCTCCATCAATAATTTTGAGTATATTATCATGGTCATAGAACTCTTCAATATTAGATATAGTCTCTTGATAGATTTTCATTCTGTTATTGAAAATATCCTCTTGGTCATCGGCTCTATCACTTCGACCAAGAACTCGCTCTTTTGCCACTGCTTCACTCACACGAATCTCTATTACTGAATCAAGCTCAATAGTATGATTAGCACTAAGAATATCAGCAAATATTTTCATCTGCTTCTCTTTTCTTGGGAATCCATCAAGTAATACAATATCAGTTGGAGCATTTTTAACAGCCTCCATAATAGTATCAATCACAATAGCAGTTGGAATAAGCTCACCTTTTGAGATATAATCTCTATTGATTTTTCCTAATTTTGTATCTTTTTTTGCTTCATCTTCCAAAAGTTTTCCTAGAGAATAAGCAGTAATCTCTGGATGATTTTTAGCAATAGCAGAGCCATCTGTTGTCTTACCTGAACCTGGAGCACCGATTAGAAGTATTAATTTTTTTGCCATAGTTTGTTCCTTTTGACTGTTTTGTGGAATTATAGCTATTATAATATTTAGTATTATTTATCATCTATCATATTTATATGATTTTAGTGATTAAGTGTAGATTAAGGGTTTAATTATGGAATTTTCTTGTCTCTCTTTTTTCATATTGTGACACGCCTTGTTAATATTTGGAATTGATTTATGTAAAAATTGGATTTTCTATGCTATATTTTCTATATGATTAAAAGAAAAATAGCCAAAAAATTAACAATAGCTCTAAAAAACTTCCGAATAATGATAAAAGAGTCAGGGTTTTAGGATGATAGAAGATAAAACCCAAACCTACTACAACCAAAACCACAAAGAGCTAATAAAACGCTATAATTCGGCTACACTCACTCCTCTACACAGACTCTTCAATCAACATATCCAAAAATCAGATAAAGTCATAGAGATAGGTTTTGGTTCAGGTAGAGATTTGAAATATATCCAAGCATTAGGTGCAGAGTGTTGGGGTATTGATAGCACACAGGGTTTTGTGGACACATTAGCAAAAGAGAGTTATTTTAAAAAACGGCTCTTTTGTGCCAAACTTCCTATTTTGGATTTAGAACTAGAGGTTAAATTTGATGTCATAGTCTGTATCGCTGTTATTATGCACTTAACCAAAGAGGAGATTAGAGTTTGGGCAGAGGATGTTAAAAACTACTTGGCTATAGGTGGGAAGATTATACTCTCTTATTCTATAACTCCACGAGAAGATGATGAGAGGTTTTTTGAGGATTTAAGAGATGGTGTAGTTCAAGATATTTTTTTAGATGCTAGGTTTAGGTTGGTTGATGAGGTTTGTAGCGAAGATGTTTTAAATAGAGAAATTAAGTGGAGGAGTGAGATTTATGAGTTGTGATATAGAGAAGTTTAGAAAAATAATATGACATGGTACTTTCTTTTTAGAGAAGATTCCATAGTTATTAAAGAACACTATTTACTCTTTTTGATATAATTAAAATGATAAAATCAAGCCGAAAGAAGAACCATGATAAATGAGATTGAAATAGTTGAATATAAGGGATTTAAAAATCTAAAATTGGATAATCTAAGTCAAATTAATATTATTAGTGGAGAGAACAATATTGGGAAGACTGCTTTATTAGAGGCTCTATTTATCTATAATTACTTAGATATTCTTTGGTTTATAGAATCTTTTTTATCTATTAGTAAAAATAGAGACATTACAAAAAAAAGAATAAAAAGATATTTAAAAGATATTCATTTTTTAGCTAAAAGCAAAAAACGAAAATTATCTATCAACTACAAATCATCTTATGGTCTAACTAAAGAAGAACAAGAATATATTAAAAAGAATTTCAATCGAAATTATAAAGAGTTTCTTATTGGCTATGAAAATGATTATTTAAATATAGTTCCTATTGAGAATATAGATTTAGAAG
>FPHE01000157.1_pt1 | contig 16518 bp, 15 predicted proteins | sample 1057201 | NCBI WGS metagenome assembly FPHE01 (sample SAMEA4473311, study PRJEB15554) | hydrothermal vent metagenome | biome: marine basaltic hydrothermal vent biome; feature: marine hydrothermal vent; material: water | place: Pacific Ocean | collected 2011-06-14/2011-07-23 | depth 1155 m
TTCATACGGCTAGGAGTCGAAATGACCAAGTGGCATTGGATTTTAGGCTATATGTACAGAAAAATACAAAAGTTATTGCTGATTTGTTACTAAAAAATATTGAGACATTTATCAGAGTTGCTAATGAAAATATAGATACGCTTCTGCCAGGTATGACACATCTTCAACATGCTCAACCTATTAATTTCGGTTATCATATGATGGCTTATGCTAGTATGTTCAAGAGAGATTATGAACGATTTATGAGTTCATATGAACGAAATAACTACTCTCCTATTGGTTGTGCGGCATTAGCAGGTACTCCTCATCCTATTAATCGTAAGACTACAGCAGAGCGATTGGGATTTAGAGAGCCTACGCTTAACTGTCTTGATACTGTAAGTGATAGAGATTTTGCTTTGGAGATTCTTTTTAATATCTCTACTATGATGATGCATATAAGTCGTTTAAGTGAAGAGCTTATTATCTGGTCATCTAGTGAGTTTGGGTTTGTGCAGTTGAGTGATAAACACGCTACAGGCTCATCCATTATGCCACAGAAAAAAAATCCTGATATTCCAGAGCTATTGCGTGGCAAGACGGGGCGTGTAAATGGGAATCTTATCTCTCTTTTGACGGTGATGAAAGGTCTGACTTTAGCGTATAATAAGGATATGCAAGAGGATAAAGAGGGTGTATTTGATTCAGTTAAAACAGCAAAGCTTTCTCTACAGGTGTTAGATGAGATGATAGATGAGATGAGAGTTCGTGAAGATAAGATGGGTGAGGCTTGTATGATTGGGCATCTATCGGCGACTGATTTAGCTGACTATTTAGTCAAAGAGGCAGGAGTTCCATTTAGAGATGCTTATCATATTACAGGGGCTGTTGTTAATTTGGCAGAGGATAAGGGGTTGGATATATCTGAACTCTCTTTGGAGGATTTACAGTCTGTAGATAAACGAATAGGTGAAGGTGTTGTGGAGTTATTAGATAATAGAGCATCCATGAATGCAAGAGAATCAGAGGGTGGAACGAGTAGTGTTCGTACACAAGAGCAGATAGAGAGATTGACCCAATGGGTTAAATCACAGAGATAAGGAGTGTAGATGTTTGGACTATTTAAAAAGAGTAAGCAGGTGATAATCTCACCTATGGATGGTGATATTATACCACTAGAGGATGTTCCTGATGAGGTATTTTCAAAAGGGCTTTCTGGGGATGGGATGGCTATTGTGCCTCTAAGTGGGACAGTTGTAGCTCCTATAGATGGGGTTGTAAGTCGGATTTTCCCTACCAATCACGCTTTTTTGATTAGTAAAAAAAATGGTATTGAGGTGATGGTTCATATTGGGTTAGATACGGTTGAGCTTAAAGGTGAGGGGTTTGAACGATTGGTAGAGGAGGGTGCTAAAGTTAGCTCTGGTACACCTATTATCTCTGTTGATTTAGACTATTTGGAGAGTAGAGGCAAGAAGATTGTTACACCTGTTTTGATTAATTGTGAGAAAAATATTAAGATAGAGAAACATAAAATAGGTACTATTAGAGAGGGTGAAATGCTTATGGAGGTTAAGTTTTTATAGGTTTTAGCTAAAATTAATCTTGTATTTAATATTATAATAAAAATTTAATAAAAATATAAGATTGAGAAAATGAGATATATAATATTTGTACTAACACTACTACTTTTAACAACTACAGTTGATGCCAAAAGATTATCAAATTGGCATTTGGATAGAATTTATAAAAAAGTTGCAAAAAATAGCAATATCAATAAAGTGGCATTGAAAAATGCATTTTATTATTATAAAAAGAATAGATATAAAAAAAAGCTTTCGAAACATTATATGGCTATTGCTGACTATACAAAAATAGCAGATAGCAAGAGACTATATATTATTAATCTTCAAACAGGAAAAATTTATCGTCATAAAGTTGCACATGGTCTCAAATCAGGGGCTAAAGGTGGTCGTGTTTGGCGTTCTAGTAATAAGTTATATAGTAATATGACTCCATATGGATTTTTTAGAGTAGGCTCATGGGAGGGAATAACTGCCAAAAAGAGATACCACTATCTTCCTGTAAAGGGGCTACAGTGGAATAACAAAAAAGTAGGTCTGCCTACACGCAAGGGTGGCAGAGATATTGTTTTGCATACAGCCTCTTATGTAAATCGTGGAGGTAGAAGTTTGGGTTGTTTTGCAATTAAACCTCAAGATAGATGGGCAGTTTTCAAAAAATTGAAAAATGCTCTACTCTATAGTTATACTGGGAGATGATTTAGATAGACTCTTTTATCATCTCTGCTACCTTTTCAGCCTTAGTTCCAAGAACTATCTGAATGGTAGTCTCATTTGGTCTAATAACCCCTTTTGCTCCAAGATTCATAAAAACTTCATCAGATAAATCTTTGGATGATTTGACCTGCATACGGAGTCTAGTAATACAAGCGTCTGTATCTATAATATTCTCTCGACCTCCAAGAGCCTCTATAAATGCCTCTGCTTCATCTGAACTCTCTACTTTTTCTGTGCTGTTATCTGCTTCAAAGATAGTGATTTTGAATATCTTAATAGTATAGTAGGAGAGTATAAAATAGATAAATCCAAAAAACAGTCCAAGAGGTAAAATAAGTATTGGATTGGTAGCAAGTTTATAGTTGATAATATAATCAAATAGACCTGCTGAAAATCCAAAACCGTGGTGAATGTTCAAGAAGTGAGCAGAAGCAACTGCTAATCCTGTTAGTATCGCATGAAGCAAGAAGAGTAGGGGGGCTATAAATAGAAATAGGAACTCTAGTGGTTCGGTGATACCTGTGAGAAATGAGGTAAATGCAACACCTGCTAAGATAGCCCCTGCTTTTTTTCTCTGCTCTTTGGGTGTGGTGAGATATATTGCAAATGCCATTGATGGTAATCCAAACATCATAACTACATAGAATCCTGCCATATAGATACCTGCTGTTGGGTCACCTGCAAAGAAACGGTGTAGGTCTCCATTGGCTACTACAGTAGCTCCATCTTTGATATACTCATACTCTCCTACTTGGAAAAGGAATACAGAGTTTAGGATATGGTGTAGTCCTAGAGGGATGAGTAGTCGATTTAGTGTGCCATAGATGAAACTACCTATCTCATCGAGGCTGATAATAGCATGAGAGAAGGCATCAATCCCACTCTGTGCATAGTGCCAAAAGTAACCTGCAAGGACTCCGACTACTATAGCCGATAGGGCTGTGATAATGGGTACAAACCGTTTACCTCCAAAGAAACCTAAAAATTCAGGAAGCTTAATAGAGTGATAACGGTTATAGAGTGTACCTGCTAAGATACCAATAATTATACCTATAAAGACACCCATATTTAGCTCTTTGTCAATCTCTAAGTAGACAGCTTTTGAGATAAGTAGTCCAACAGCACCTGATAGGGCGGCCGCTCCATCGCTATTTTTTGCTAGACCATAAGCTATACCAACAGCAAAAAGCATATCGAGATTTGAAAACACTGCTTCACCTGCTACTTTCATAATATTGGCTATCTCTCCTGTGAAGATGTCACCAAAACCGAGTCTCAATAGTATAGCGGCTATTGGTAGCACAGCGATTGGGGTCATAAGGGCTTTACCTATTTTTTGAAAGAAGTTAAACATTTCGGATTTTTTCCTTTAGTGATGGTATTAATTTGGCTGAGATGGATAGGGTATTATAGTTCATCTCTATAAGTTTTTCTGTAACCTCTTCAACTCCTGCAAGTTCTCCACATATACTTATCGGTTTTTGGGTTGTCTCTATTATCTGTTTTAGTGCAGAGATAATCATAGGTGAAGTGGCATTGGCTGTTAGGGTAGGGTGGGTTCTCTCTATGGCAAAGAGATATTGGGTTAAATCGTTTGTTCCTATGGAGTAGAAATCTACCACTTTATCGAACTCTTTTAGAGCAAAGATTACACAAGGTACTTCTAGCATAATTCCAAATTGGATATTGCTAATATCTATATTATTCTCTTTGGCTACTCTTTGGGCTATATTTTTTGCTTGGGTAAACTCCTCTATTTCACTTACCATTGGGAACATGATTTTTATGGTTTTGTTTGGTGTTGCTAAATCTACGGCTCTATATATGGCTAGGAGTTGTTCTTTAAATAGTGTTTTCTCTTGTAGGGAGAATCTTATACCTCTAATGCCCAAAAATGGGTTATCCTCTTGTTCTATATTGATATAGGGTAGGGATTTGTCACCACCTATATCTAGGGTTCTGATGGTTATATTATCAAATAGTTCAAATATTTCTAAGTAGGCTTTGGTCTGTTGTTCTATGGTTGGTTTGACCTCTGTAAATAGAAACTCTGTTCTAAATAGTCCAACACCATCTGCCCCTTGCTCTTTTGCCTCTTTGGCTGAATCTATATCAGCTATATTTGCTAGGATTTTAATACTTTTGCCGTTTTTGGTTTTGGTTGAGTCAAAACGCTTTTGGTAGCTCTGTTCTTGTTGCTCTTTAAACTCTTTTTCTCTTTTAGTTGCTTTTTCTAAGTCACTCTCTGTTGGTTCTAAGATGAGGTTTCCACTACTAGCATCAAGAATTGCAGTAGGGTAACCACAAGGGTTACCCTTACAGATAGGAGCATTGATAATCATTGAGGGGATAGCCTCTGAACGCAAAAGGATAGAGGCGTGAGAGGTTGGTGTCCCTTTTTGTAGGATTACCCCTTGGATAGGTGTTTTGGTTAGTTTGCTTATCTCACTTGGTAGTAGGTCATCTGCTAGTAAAATATAAGGGGTATCAGGCAGGTGAAGTTTGGTTACTACTCCCATATGTGCCAAGATTCTCTGTTTGAGGTCTTGGTAATCGGAGACTCTTGATTCAAACTTTGTACCTTTTAGTTTTTTTATCTCCTCCTCAATATTTTGAAAATCTTTCTCAAATAGTTCAGAGTTAAGTAGCTCTTTTTGAGCTAAAAAGATTTGAGCTTCATCTTTTGTCTTGTTCTCTTCATATAACTCTGATAGCTCTTCTCCTGTCTTTTTTATAGCACTCTGTAGGGATAATCCTCCCTGTTTACTCTCTTGTTCGGTTTTTTGATAGATTACAATAGGAGCAGTAGTAACTCCTTTTGCAATAGTTTGACCTGTTAGAGTAGCCCCTATATAGTTCTCACTCTCCTGTTCAATCTCCTCAACTACTTTATCCTCTTCCATAAGTTGCACAAAAAAAGAGGATAGATGCTTACTAGCTTTTTGAGCTTCACCCCCTACACATCTCAAAGTAAAACTTTGACCATTTTCTAATGCAAGTGCTAAAATTTTGGGAACTTGGGTAGCTGATACCTCTTGGTTGTGAGCTACTATTGTTGTGGTTGTATTAAATTTTTTAACTTCATTTACAAATTTAGCAATAGGTCTTATGTGTAAACCGTTAGCTGAAGTTATGGTTAGAGTAGTCTCAATCTTTTTTTTAAATAACTGTTTAAAAAATTCCATTTTATAAAAATCCTTTAAGAAAATCTTTGGCTTTATTTATAGCCTTGTCTCTCTCTTCTTCATCTAGTCCAAAATCTTTGAGTCTACTCTTTATTTTCTCCTGATGTTTTTTGTCTATATACTTATCAATTACACTCTTTACCTTTTTTTCTATAAACTTTGAGCTATCAATAGTGATTTTTGGAGAGTTTATGTCTCCTTTTATTTTTCCTTTTATATCTTTTCCATCTATATCAACTCTATATTTTGCATTGATATGGTTTTTGACTCTGTTTAACTTTGAATCATATATGGAGATTTGGTTTCTTTTGCTTTTTGCTAAGAGTTTGAAATTTATACTTTTTTTATCTAACTTTGCATTTAGTGTTGTTTGGGTATATACTTCTCTTGTTAAATCTGTACCTGTGAACTTTTTAACTAGCTCTGTTAATCTATTTTTGATAACTCTAGCACCTGTCAAATCGCTATCTAATCTACCTTGTTTTGTTTTGAGATTGTAGTTAAGTTTCCCTGATAGAGGTGCAGATAGTATCAGTGGATAGTTTAGAGTATGAGAGATTTTCTCTACAGATATTTTTTTAATATTAGCAGAGACTCTTTCATTTAATAGAGAAAAATCTATCTCGCCATCAAAGCTATTGGTAACCCCTTTTATATGGAGTCTTTTCCCTTTTTTCTCTATATCTCCTGCTATTTTTAGCTCTCCTTTTAAATCTCTTTTTGTTATAAAACTTATGTTTTTAAGATTCTCTATATCTAATATAAACTTTGTGGATAGCTCCATAGTATCTAAGTTTAGTTTTCCATTTTTTAGAGTTAGATTAGCAATATCGCTAATAGCTACACCATCTATAGATGCCTCAACTCCTTTTATTTGAGACTTTATATTTCCATGAATGGTAGTGTTGGGAGGTATAGTTATATCTTTTATAGTAACTATTTTTTCTACAGACTCTATAGTGTAGTTGATGTCAAGGTCTTTAGAGAGAGCATTAAATCTACCATAGATTTTTATAGGACTCCTCTTATTTACTTTAGCTAAAATAGTTATATAGTTATAATCAAGCTTATACTCTTCTATATCTATCTGTATATTCTTATCTATCTTTGACTCTATAAATTCTGCAAGATAGGGTTTACTTACTTCGTTAGCTTTGTCACTAAAGAGAGTAAATAGTATTAGGGTTATAGTTATTGTTATAATAAGTAGAAATTTTTTCATAATTGAAATAATATCTAAAAAGTAACTCAAGTAGATAAAAAAATATTTTTAATTTATAAAAAATCCACAATTATGTTATAATATTACTCTTAAAAGAAAGGAATATATTATGAACCAACGAACAATTAGTAATCCAGTGGAGGTTGTAGGGATAGGTCTACACAAAGGAGAGCCTATTAAGCTAAGACTTGAACCTCTTAGTGTTGATGCTGGAATCATTTTTTATAGAGAGGATTTATCTTTAACAATTCCTCTCTCTCCATCTTCGGTTGTTGATACACAGATGGCGACAGTTATTGGTTCTAGTAGGGGGGCTATATCTACTATTGAACATTTTTTATCAGCAGTCTATGCTTATGGAATTGATAATCTTCGTGTTGTAGTTAATGGTAATGAGATGCCGATTATGGATGGGTCAGCCTCCTCGTTTTGTCTGCTTCTTGATGAGGCTGGGATAAAAGAGCAGAATGCTTCTAAGAGAGTTATTCGGATTAAGAAAAAAGTTGAAGTTAGAGATGGTGATAAGTTTGTACGAATTGAGCCAAGTGATAGAGCGACCTTTGATTTTGAAATTGATTTTGCACATCCTGTGATTGGTCAGCAGTCACAATCTTACTCTTTTGGTACAAGACCATTTATTGAAGAGATAGCCCGTGCTAGAACCTTTGGTTTTGCTAGGGATATTCAGTATCTTCAAAGTATCAATCTAGCTCTTGGTGCAAGTTTAAACAATGCAATTGGGTTAGATGATGAGAAAGTTTTAAACCCTGAAGGTTTAAGGTTTGATAATGAGTTTGCAAGACATAAGATTCTTGATGCTATGGGTGATATGATGGTCACAGGGCATAATATACTAGGTGCTTATAGCTCATTTGCAGGTAGTCATAAACTTAATCATGCGTTAACAGTGAAGCTTTTAGCTGATGCTACTAACTATGAGATGGTAACTCTAAATAGAACACAAAGTAGAGAGTTTGCAAAAAGTTTTGCCTAAATATGAGATTCTTATTGTCTCTATCGCTTCACCTCTTCTTATCGGTGTCTATAAAGATGGAGTACTAATAGAGAATATTAAATCAAAAGAGAAAACTTCTGAGATTCTTCTAAAACTTTTAATGAAGATAGGTGAAAAATATGAGTACAGTCGAGTGATATATACAAGTGGTCCAGGCTCTTATATGGCTATAAAGCTCACCTATATTACACTGCGTTCTATTGAGATTATTAGGGGTATAGAGATTGTTGGTTGTGATGCTTTTTCACTCAATTCTAAAAGTCCGATTAAAGCTATGGGTAAATTATACTTTGTCAAAGAAAAAGATACTATAATAATAAAAAAATTTGATGAAGCAGTAGAGCAACGGTTTGAATTACCTTCCATGTTGAGTGAAGTAACGATTTTAGATGACAATAAACCTTTGTATATTCTACCTGCCGTTTAGGGGGGATACCTAACCCAAAACACATCAGCAAAGGAAGTACTTTGTTTGTATCGGTACCAGCAACATCGGCAAATCTTGGGCCAGGGTTTGATACCCTTGGATTAGCCATAAATCTTCGTAATGAGATAACCATAAAGCCATCTCGTTTTTTCTCTGTATCTACTCGTGGAGAGGGGGCGGAGAATCCACATATTCGTAAAAATATTCTTTTTATGAATATTTTTAATAAGCAGTATCAAAAACTCAAAGGTAGGAGAGATAATTTTAGATTTGAGTTTAATAATCGTATTCCTATATCAAGAGGTTTAGGCTCTTCATCGGCTGTAATTACAGCTGCACTTACAGCATCGTTTGTCGCTTCTGGTGAGAGATATAATAAGCGAAAGATACTCAATCTCGCTTTGGAGTATGAGCCACACCCTGATAATATTACTCCTGCTGTCATGGGTGGATTTAATGTCGCTTGTGTAGAGGAGAAAAAGGTCTATAGCAAAAAGAGAAAAGTTCCTGAGTATCTAAGAGCTGTTTTAGTTGTACCAAATAGAACTATATCCACAGCCAAATCTCGTAAAATACTTCCTGATATATATAGAAAAGATGAGGTGGTCTACTCTCTCTCTCGTTCATCATTTATGACCTCTCTTTTTATGACAGAGTCTTGGGAACTGCTTAAAATAGCTTCAAAAGATAAGCTACATCAGAGTAGAAGAATGAAGCAGATACCTGAATTATTTGGTGTACAGAAAATAGCTTTGGCAAATGGAGCATTGATGAGTACGCTTTCAGGAAGTGGTTCTACTTTTTTTACACTCTGTTATGTTGATGATGCATCTAAAATTCAAAAAGCTTTAGAGCAGAATTTCCCGAAATATCGGGTTTTTACTAAGACTCTTGATAATTATGGTGTAACTTCAAAGAGTTAATAACATTAATTGGGTATAATTATGCAAAAAAATGAACCTATACGAATGTGTATAGCATGTAGAGAAAGAGAACTGCAAAAAAAGTTAATACGACTACAACAAGATAACAATAATATTTTCCCCTATACAGGACAAGGTAGAAGTTTTTATTTATGTAAAATTTGTGGTACAAATGATAAAAAAATCAAAGGCTTAACCAAGCGTTTTAGGCTCTCTACAGATGATAGTGAACGGTTTGTTAAGTATTTAAAGGAGTTAGAGTAAGAATGGATAGAATTAGAATCCAAGAGATAGCAGATGAAGCAGGTGCATCAAATGTTGTTCTTCTTGAAAAAGCTAAAGAGTTAGGTTATGATGTAAAAGCAGCAAATAGTACGGTGACTGTTGAACAGGCTGGTATATTGGTTGATTATGTCATAAACGGAGTTAAGCCTAAAAAAAAGAAGACCCTTAAAGCTAAAAAAATAGTAGTTGTTAAGAAGGCTACTTCTAAAGTACCTACTCTAAAAAAAGAAGAGATTCATGCAAAAAAAGAGGAGTCTAAAGAGAAAACTCCAAAAATAGAGCTTACTAAAAAAGATAAAGAGAGTAGTGAAAAGCCTGTTCTCCCAGTAGATAAAGAGAAGCCTAAAGTGGAAGAAAGTAGAGAGAAGGTTACTCCTAAAAAGGAAGAAGCTAAAGAGGAAAAGATTAAAAAAGAAGAACCCAAAAAAGAAGAACCTAAGGTTAAGCCAAAAATTAAGCGAAAAAGAATTGGTATTACAGTTGTTAAAAAGGCTGATAGAGAGAGACCAAGGATAAGAATAGTTGATGAACGAAAACCTGAAAAAGAGATTGCTGTTACTAAAAAACGACCAACAGGGATGCCAACTCCTCCATCTAAGAAAAAAATTAAAAAAGTTGCCCTTGCAAAAGATACAGGTGAAAAATTAAACTTTATGTCAAACTCTAGTTTTGGTTCAGGGCGTAGTCAAGTTACAGAGGTTGAAGAAGAACCAGAAGTAATGATGCTTGACTTTTCGGATAAAAATATATATGAAGATATGATGAAACAAGAGCAAAAGAGAAAAGAGGAAGCCAAAAAGAGAGCTGCTGCTGGTGGACAAATTCAAGGACGAGGTGGACGAGGTGGTGGACAACAGCGTCGAAGACCAACAGGATTACGAAGAGGTGGAAAACGCAAGAAGTATATAAAAGAGGAGAGTCGTGAGCAGGTTAAATCTGTAGAGATTCCTGAAAATGTAAGAGTTTATGAGTTTGCTGAAAAAGTTGGAAGAACTACTGGTGAAGTGATTGGAGTTCTATTTACTCTTGGTACTATGTTTACTCAAAATGACTTCCTTGATAAAGACTCTATAGAGATTTTAGCAGAAGAGTTTAATGTAGAGGTGCATACTGTTGACCCTCTTGATGCTCTTGATTATGTAAAAGTTTATGATGCTGTTGAGGATAAAAACCTAGAGGAGAGACCACCAGTTATTACTATTATGGGGCATGTTGACCATGGTAAAACTTCACTTCTTGATAAAATCAGAGAGACAAAAGTAGCAGACAAAGAGGCAGGTGGAATCACTCAACATGTTGGTGCATATCAAGTTGAAAAAGATGGTAAAAAGATTTCATTTATAGATACTCCTGGTCACTCAGCTTTTACAGAGATGCGTTCAAGAGGAGCTCAGGCGACTGATATTGTTATTATTGTAGTCGCTGCTGATGATGGTGTAAAAGAGCAGACAAGAGAGGCAGTATCTCATGCCAAAGCAGCAGATGTTCCAATTGTTGTTGCTATCAACAAAATGGATAAAGAGAGTGCAAATCCAGAACTTGTAAAAGGACAACTAGCTGAACTAGAGATTACACCTGTTGAGTGGGGTGGGGAACATGAGTTTATTCCAGTTTCTGCTCACACTGGTGAGGGGATTGATGACCTTTTGGAGACTCTTCTTCTTACAGCAGAGGTTTTAGAGCTTAAAGCTGATAGAACAAGAAATGCAAAAGCTGTTGTTGTAGAGAGTCTTTTAGAAAAAGGATTTGGTGCTGTTGCTGATGTTATTGTTCAAAATGGTACATTAAATATAGGAGACTGTTTTGTAGTTGGTACAACATTTGGTAGAGTTAAAACTATGATGCTGGATGATGGAACACGAACAAAATCTATTGGACCTAGTACTCCTGCTGCTATTGTTGGACTATCAGCAGTACCAACGGCTGGTGATGTTCTTGTAGTTATGGATTCTGAAAAAGAGGCTAGAGAACTAGCTGATAAGAGAGCAGAGTATACAAGAACCAAAGAGCTTTCCAAGAGTACAAAAGTCACGATTGATGACTTATCTGCAATCATCGCAGAGGGTAATCTTAAGTCGTTACCTGTTATTATCAAAACAGATGTTCAAGGTTCTCTTGAAGCAATTAAAGGAACACTAGCAGAACTTAAAAATGAAGAGGTCAAAGTTAATATCATCCATGAAGGTGTAGGTGGAGTTACAGAGTCTGATGTTCAACTTGCAGATACTTCAGAACACTCTATAATCCTTGGGTTTAATGTAAGACCTACAGGTTCTGTTAGGAAAAAAGCAAAAGAGCTTGGTGTTGAGATTAAAACATACTCAATTATCTATGAGCTTTTAGATGATGTAAAAGCACTTCTTGGTGGTATGATGAGTCCTGTTATATCTGAAGAGGTAACTGGTCAAGCAGAGGTTCGAGAGACATTTACTGTGGCAAAAGTTGGAACTATTGCTGGTTGTAAAGTCTCTGATGGTTCTATTGTTAGAAATGCAGGTGCTAGACTCATCCGTAATGGTGTTGTTGTTTATACTACTAAAATTTCATCTCTTAAACGATTTAACGATGATGTTAGAGAGGTCAAGAATGGATTTGAGTGTGGTATTATGCTTCATAATTATAATGATATCAAAGAGGGTGATGTTATTGAGACTTTCAAGATGGTAGAAGAACAGGTTAAACTTGACTAGTTAAGGAGTAATTATGTCTGAATGTAAAAAAATAGCATTTTTTAATCATAAAGGAGGAGTTAGTAAGACAACTACGGTATTTAATGTAGGGTGGATGTTGGCTTCTAAAGGTAAAAAAGTTATTATGGTAGATGCTGATTCTCAATGCAATTTAACAGGTATGGTAATGGGGTTTAAAGGTTTAGAGGAGTTGGATGAGACAAAAGATAATATTAAAGTTGCTCTATCTCCTGCTTTTGAATCAAGACCTATACCTATTGAAGCTGTTAATTGTTTTGAAATAGAAAAAATAGAGAATCTTTATCTTTTGCCAGGTAATATAAAATTTGCAGAATATGATATTACATTGGGTATGTCACAAACTATATCCGATTCTGTTGTTACTTTGCAGAATCTACCAGGGTCTATAAATGATTTATTGGATAAAACAGCGAAAAAATATAATGCTGATTATATTTTGATAGATATGAGTCCTTCTCTTAGTTCTATTAATCAAAACTTATTTATGATTAGTGATTATTTTATAATTTCAACTGCACCTGATTATTTTTCAGTTATGGCATTAGATTCATTATCTAGTATTTTACCAAAATGGTATAGGCAATCAAAAAGACTACAAGATAATGAGATATTAAAAGATGCAGTATATAGATTTCCTAATAAAATACCAAAATTTTTGGGTAATGTTATTCAGCAATTTAATGTTAGAAATAATCAACCTACAAGGGGTTTTAAAAAATGGTTTGATAAAATCAATGAATATACAAATAATAAATTTGTTCCAGCATTACAAAACGAATCAATGTTGTTAAATAGTTCATGTTATAAAGATAACTATATTTTAGCAGAAATTTCAAATTTTAATAGTTTAATAACTTATGCACAAGAGCATAATAAACCTGTATTTACATTAACTCAAGATGATGTAAAACTTTTTGGTGCATCATTAGGAAATAGTAAGCAATCAATCAAGGATTTTGAAAATTTATTTTCTGATTTATCAGATAAAATTATAAGTATGACAAATGAAGAGTGCTAAGATACATTTTGAACAAAATATTATCAGAGTTAAAAATTTAGGTGCAATTTATAAAAGTATAAATTCACAAACTACACAAATTTTAGATTTAAGTGATATTTTAAGAGCTCAATATGTAATGTTAGTAAGTGCTTTAGACCATTTTATACATGAGATAGTTAGAATTGGTATGTTAGAAACATATCTTGGAAAAAGAAAATCTACAAAAGCATTTAAAAAGTTTATATTCTCTATAGATGATAAGGTTTTATTCAATAAAGCCATTATGGTAGATATCATTAATGAAGATAATATTGAACCATATAAGGATAATACTTGGCTAGATTATCAAATAAGACATAAAAATGGTTTTAAAAGTTTCCAACAAGCTGATAAGATTGAAGAGGCAATATTATTGGTTTTAGATATTGATTTGTGGTTAGAAATTGAAAATAGATTATCTATAGATAAAAATAAATTAAAGAATAGATTAAATCTTATTATTAAAAGAAGAAATCAAATTGCTCATGAAGCTGATATTAAATTTGAAGATAGAGAATTAAGAGATATTAGAAGTGATGATATAGATAGTTCTATAATTTTTATAGAATTATTAGTTAAAACAATTTTTGATATAAGTGAGTTGAAAAATTGAGAGAAGAAGAGATAAAAAGAAAGAGGACAGAATCACGCCTTGTTGAGCTGATTCCAGAGGCTCTTTCAGGAATGAATGATAATAGAATTAATGGTTTAAGTGTTACAGAAGTGGTATGTTCAAGAGGGCGATATGATGCCAAAGTATATCTTGATAAATCTTACTTAAATGAAAAAGAGCAGGGCGAAGCACTCAAACAGCTTCGTGTAGTCTCTGGTTATCTATCAACTTATATTCGTGAGAGTGAGGGGTGGTTTAAATCTCCCAAGTTTACTTTTGAGTTTGATGACCAATTGGAGAGAATTTCTCATATAGAAGCACTCTTTAAAGAGATAGGTAAGAGAAAACAAAAGGATGCAAATGAGTCTTGATGAGCAGATAGAAAAGATAGTTAAGGCAAATGGTGCTAACTTTTATGGAACAGAGACAGCACAAGATGATGGAAACACTATTTTCAGAGTTTACATTACAAAAGAGGGTGGAGTAACTCTTGACCTATGTGCAGAGGTTTCAAATGAGCTTTCTCCTTTTTTAGATGTAAATCCACCTATGCATGGTGGCTACTACTTAGAGGTATCTTCCCCTGGAATTGAGAGAAAACTTGAAAATCCAAATCACTTTATGTCAGCTATTGGCGAGAGAGTAAAGTTTAAAATCAATGGTGGAGACAAAGAAAAAGGTCTAATAACCTCTGCTGATAAAACAGGCTTTACCATTAGTAAAAAAGGCGAAGATGTTCGTTTTGAATACTGTAACATCTCAAAAGCCAAAACTTATTTTGAGTGGAATAAGAAAAAATAAACTGTAGGGTGCGATTGCTATCGCACCATTTATAAAATCTTCACAAACTAAACTCTATGCCAAAAGGCTTAATCTACATTATATAAAAATCAAAAATTTATAATTATGCCTTGTTTTGTTTTGACGGTGTTGTGAGGCACAACACCCTACGAATTTTGTTATAATAAGCTTCTAAATAAAAAAGTTAATTATTTAAAAAATATAGGATTATAAGATGCCAAATATCCAAACTACTGAATATAAAGAGTTTATAAAAGAAATTAAAACAAAAGTTTATCAAGCTCAAATAAAAGCTTCTGTAAAAGTCAATATTGAACTATTGAAATTCTATTGGGAATTGGGTAAAGAGATTGTTGAAAAACAGAAAAGTGCCAATTGGGGAAGTGCTTTTCTTAAGAATTTGAATCAAGATTTAATGCGTGAGTTTCCTGATATTAAGGGGTTTTCTTATAGAAATATTAAATATATCAGACAGTGGTATCTATTTTATTCGACCAATACAGAAGAAGGGCAACAGGTTGTTGCCCTTTTGACACAGATACCTTGGGGGCATAATCTGCATATTATAACAAAGTGTAAAGATATAAATCAAGCACTCTATTATGTAAACCAAACACTTAAATATGGATGGAGTAGAACAATATTGGTTCATCAAATAGAGAGTCAACTTTATGAACGAGAGGGGAAATCTCTTACTAATTTTACTAATACTCTACCAAAAGCCCAATCAGACCTTGCCAATCAAATGTTAAAAGACCCCTATAATTTTGATTTTTTGACTTTGACCAAAGATTACAAAGAGCGAGAGTTAGAAGATGGGCTTATGGAGCATATTACTAAGTTTTTAATGGAGTTAGGACAGGGGTTTACTTTTGTGGGGCGACAACATAAACTTAATGTTGGGGGAAAAGATTTTTATATTGATTTACTATTTTATCATATTAAACTCTACTGTTATGTAGTTGTAGAGCTAAAAGTTGTGGATTTTGAACCTGAATTTGCAGGGAAGTTAAACTTTTATATCTCTGCTGTAGATGGAGAGATAAGAGGAGAGAGAGATAATCCAACAATCGGTATATTGATATGTAAATCTAAAAATAGTACCATTGTAGAGTATGCACTAAAGGATATAAATAAACCTATTGGAATTAGTGATTATCAACTCTCTAATATTCTACCAAAAGAATTTAAATCAACTCTTCCATCTATTGAAGAGATAGAAGAAGAGTTAAAGAGCTTGGAGGAGAAAAACAATGACCTCTCTATGACCCTAGCCCTAAAAAAAGCATAAAGGTTTAGTATGGAACTTGTTTATTTATGGGTTGAAGATTATAAAAATATTCATAAGCAGGGGTTTAATTTTTCTCCTAGATTTAATTGTCATTATGATGAAGATAAAAATGAATTGACTATTGATGAAAATGATGACTATATAGAAAACTTCTTTGGTGAAAATATTAATGTTACGGCTATTGTTGGGAAGAATGGGAGTGGGAAGAGTAGTGTTTTAAAACTTATACTTAAAGTTATTCATTCTAATTCATTTTTAAGAGGTAGAGATTCAAATTTTCTTTTTGTATTTGAAGATAAAAAGAAAATTTATTTTAAATATAGTGGTTTAGACTTAATAGTAGTTAATACTACTTTAAACTATTTATCAGACCAAGGTGTAGAAAAGGTTAAGTATTTTTTTTCATTATATTACGACAATTCTTTTACCTATATAAAAGAAAGTACAACTTATCAAGCTAAACTTATTGAAAATATGATATTTGTTCCTAATAAAATATATGATGATAAGAACAATACAATTACTTTTGATGAGAATGAAGAGAAAAAAATAATAATTCGATACTTAATGGACAAAAAACACAATAAGACCTATGGAAAATATTTTGAGCCTAATAGAGTTTCTATAAATGGAAAATATAAAAAATTTGATTTGACTGAAAATAAACAAATTTGTAGAAATTTTGAAGAAATAAGAAAAACTCTTCAATCAAATTTTGATAAGTTTA
>FPHE01000141.1_pt1 | contig 16503 bp, 14 predicted proteins | sample 1057201 | NCBI WGS metagenome assembly FPHE01 (sample SAMEA4473311, study PRJEB15554) | hydrothermal vent metagenome | biome: marine basaltic hydrothermal vent biome; feature: marine hydrothermal vent; material: water | place: Pacific Ocean | collected 2011-06-14/2011-07-23 | depth 1155 m
TAAGTTTGAGTGGGAGAGGGTAAAATAGCTCTCTAAAAGTAAGAGGGGGCAATATTTTTAATCTCAACATCCCTAACTCAAAACTCTACAAAAAAACCATTTTCTTTAACTATCTTAGTAACCTTAGAAATATCCTCTTTTAAAACAATAATCCGATACCCCTCAGCTTTGATAAATAGCTCTTGGAGTTTACGATTACTCATAAATAAATTTAGAAGTTCTTTGTTATCTTTTAACTCAATGACTATCTGTTTTAGATTTCTCTTCATTAGATTAGAATTTTTTAGTGCTTTCTCAAAAAACTCTACAAAAACTCTTGGAGGACTCTTCTCTATATTTTTATAAAATCCATCTATTTTTAGCTTTAGAGCTTTACTGTTATCACAATCTTTAAAGAGTTTGGAGTAGCTCAAAATATATCTACTCTCATCTAGTTTTTCAACAAAAGGCTCTAGTTTTGCTATGGTTATAATATCCTCTTTGGAGAGAGTTATAATAGGTTTGAACTCATCAAATTTGAGTTTTGATAGTGGCACAACCACCTGCTCTTTGGGGGTATAAGATTTTGAAAATCCAAAAACATATTTGCCAAGCTCTGTTAACTTGAGATATTTTAGACCATCCCATACAGAGATATAATCTTTGTCTTTGGCAGATAAATTATGAGGGGTTATGGGTTTGTCATATTTAAGCTCCATCAATCCCAAAGCACCCAAATAGAAAAAGACTGCCTTTAAGATAGGTTCATGAAACAGCTCACCATGATAGCCACCCACCGTAATTTTACCACTCTCATAAGGGTCATCATAGGGGTCATCTAACTCACCATCATATAAAAATTTGTAATTTTCAGTCTTGTACTCATCCTCAAAATCAAAATAAGCCTCTCGATAGTAGGTATAACTAAGAATATTATCAAAACTCACCCAATCCTCTTTTGGCATAGCATGAATTAGCTCTTTAGCCAAATCAAATAGCTCTTTTTGTTGATTTTGATAGACACCAAATCGAACACCTTTGAGATGCATCATAAATATTCGTGTGATAAAAAAAGGTAGTCTATCCATAAATTGGGATGTTACCAACTCTTTGAGGTTATATGCTCCACTCTTTTTAGAATCATACTTAAAGTAGTTATAGCTTCTAACCAATATATCTGCTACTAGCGAATCCATTCCTTTTTGGTTATAGAACTCATTGATAGAGGTTGACTGTTTTACTACCTTGAAACTTTTTGCAGAAGGTTTCTCATTGGTTTTTCCAAATGTGATAAGCTTGTTTTGTATCATCTCTGAAATAGTTCTTCCAAAGGGTAAAATATTGCTTTCATTGCTATAGCTAAAGTCACTATTTTTAAGATTTTGTTGAGCTAAAAGATAATAATCATGAGGTAGTGGAAAGAAAAATCGTAAAACCTCACTAAACTCTTTTCTAAGAAATAGAATATCAATATTATCATAGTTATCAGCACGACGAACAATAAAAGAGAACTCATCTGTTAGTTGTTTACTATTACTTCCCCATTGAAGATTCATTGTTGGAAGTGGTAGCTTATGGTCAACACTTTTACAAAAATCTTCTGTTGATATGGAGTAGTTATTCCAAATAAGCTGTGCATAAAGTTTTTGAGATACCTCATTTTGACCTAGTGCATCAGCAAAAGCTTCTCTAAAATAGATATTATCTGACATATTAACTAACAGATTAATATACTGCTCTTTTGTGGCTTGATAGAGTGTGGTTTTACTCTTTAAAAAAGGTGTCAAGTTATCTAAATCTTCTCTATCAAAATAGTTATAGATATAATCAATAAAGACTTTTATTACCTCTTTATTTTTACCATTGAGCATTTTTTTTAATGCTGTTGTATCTGTTTTTAAAAACTCCATCTACTACTCCAAAATCTAAAAGAATAAACGATTAATTTACCTCTGTTATCTCCAACAGTATCTCAAAAAAATTAGGAAAAGAGGTATCAATACACTCTGTATCTTCTATCTGCATTCCACATAATATCCCTGCTATAGCAAAACTCATAGCGATTCTATGGTCTCCATAGCTATTAATAGTAGCAGATTGTAGAACTCCACCAACTATCTCATATCCATCTTTGTGTTCAATAGTTTCTATAGAGCAACTATTGAGCCCCTCTAAAACTGTAGAGATTCTATCACTCTCTTTTACTCTTAGCTCTTTTGCATTTTTAACAATACTTGTTCCCTCTGCTACAGCCATAGCAATAGATAGGGCAGGGAGTTCATCTATGAGCCATGCTATATTTTTCTCTACAGTGATGGCTTTTAACTTACCAGCGTATTTGATAGATATATCACCGATAGGCTCATAGATATTCTCTTTTTCTATAAACTCTATTTTAGCTCCCATTTTTTGTAGAATCTTATAAGCCTCTATGCGTGTTGGGTTTAGTGTTACATTTTTGATAAGAGTTTGACTATCGGGTGTTATAGCTGTGGCAACTGCAAAGAAAAAACCACTAGAGGGGTCGGCAGGTACTCTTATATCTAATGGTTTAAGAGGTTGTTTTAGAGGCTCTATCTCTATCCATCCATCAATATTTTTAATATCTGCACCCATACCATTTAACATTCTCTCTGTATGGTCTCTTGATAGTAGATTTTCTCTGTAGTAGCTTTTATTATTGGCTTGGAGTCCTGCTAAAATTAGAGCAGATTTGACCTGTGCTGAGTCTATTGGTGAGTGGTATCTAAATGACTCCAATGTTCCACCACGAATAGCAAGAGGGGCTAAGTTTCCATTTTCTCTACCATCTATCTTTGCACCAATTTTTCTTAGTGGAGTAGTTACTCTTTTCATTGGACGATTTCTTAGATATTTATCGCCTGTTAAGATAAATAAGCCCTTAATTCCTGCTAGTAGACCTGTATAGAGTCGCATTCCTGTACCTGCATTTCCACAATCTAAAATATTGTCAGGTTCAGTTAGTTTTTTAGGTGGAATAACAGTTATATCTGCTCCATCTCTATCTACTTTTGCTCCTAACTGCTCTGCTATAGAGAGAGAGGCTAAGGTATCTTCACCTAATAGAAAATTTTTGATAGTGGATGGTCTATCGGATAAGAGAGAGAACATTGCACATCTGTGGGATATAGATTTATCAGGAGCAATACTATTACACTCTAAAGAGAAAGGTTTAGAGTATTTTGAAATTTTGGCTATCTTCATCTAAGTGTTGCACCATACTGCTCTTTTAGGCTATTGATTATTGTGTTTACTGTATTTTCTATATCTTTATCTTCCATAGTTCTTTCAAGAGATTGGATAAATAGACGAACTGTTAAACTCTTCTCATCTCCTAATGATTCATCCTCATAAATATCTATAGGATAATACTTTCTAAGTAGAGGTAGTTCAAGCTGTTTTATAGCAGTTGCTACTTGATTATATGGTAGATTTTTATCTATAACTAGACTTAAATCTTTATGTACTCCTTGGAATTTAGAGATAGGGTTTGCATTGATATGTTTAGGCATTAGTGCATCAAATGAGATTTCTGCAATAAAGGTTGTTGGCAAGTCAAACTCTTCTGCTACGGTTGGGTGTAGTTTGGAGATAAATCCACAAACTTCATTATCAATAATAATATCAGCAGATTGATAAGGGTGGATAATGCTATTTTGTTCTGTACCAGCTCTAAGCTCAAAGTCACCAATAATAGTTGAAAGTTTTTTTGTAAATATTTCAAAATTTATCAGTTGAGGTTTACCTGCATTTGTAACATTTTCTCCCTCTCTTTGACCAGAGAAGATTAGGCTTAGAACCTCTTTTTCATTTCTATTTTCATCAAAAATAGTACCAATCTCAAATAGTGCAATTGATTTTTTGGAGTAGCTTATATTTCGTTTGACAGCATTTAACATATTAATTAAAATAGTGGTTCTTAGGGTATTTAAATCTTCTGTGATAGGATTGATAATATCTAACTCCTCTTTGACAAGTGGAAAACCATATTTTTTTAGTAGAGATTTATCTGAAAAAGCATAAGATATAGTCTCATAGAAAGATGATGCCACAGCTCTCTCTCGCAGAGCTTTTTTTGCATAATGACGATTTATAGTTCTGTTTGTTCTATCTGTTTCTAGGAATTTTAGGGGTTTTGCTTCAATATTATTGATGCCAATAATACGAACTATCTCTTCGGCTATATCTTGGATATTCTCTATATCATGTCTAAATTTGGGAACGGTAACACCAAAAGCATCTTCCGTTGAATTCTGTATTTTAAATTGAAGAGCCTTTAAGATACTTAAAATAGTCGCTTTTTCAATCTTTTCTCCAATAATTTGAGAAATTTCATCATGAACAACAGTAATAATTTTGGCTTCACTCTCTTCTTCTACAGAGATGACTCCATCAAAAAAATCACATCCACTATAACCCTCTAACATATAAGTTAAAAATTCAATACCATTAGATAATTTTGGTTCACTTCCTCTTGATGTTCTATAGTAAAGCTCATCCTTCTCTATATCTTTATCTGCAATAGAGTCAACCAAAATATTTGGATTGATATAACTCGCCTCAAAGAGTGCTGTGGTCGTTTGCTCATCAGCTTTCGCCTCATCATATTGACACACTCCTAGAGTTGAAATTTTTTTCCCATTGGCTTGGATTGTGGTAATACTATTCTCACTGCTGACGGTAAGTGTAATCCTATCACTTTCATGAATTAAAATATCTCTAGTTTTATAAGCTCTAAGAATTACTCCTGTGGTGTGTGTAGCGTATTTAAGTATATTAGCTAAGTTAGAATCTTGAAGTTCTCCAATAAATGCCAATCTCAATCCACATAGTGTTGATGTATGTATATCTTCAATTTTAGCCATTGTATATCTAAGAGAGCCTTGAATTTTTCCACTTGCTTTAAGTTGAAGTACTCTAGCCAAACCAACTTTTACTCTACTATCACTATATTCATACTCAAGTGTATTTATCGGTATGTTTAGTGCCGCACTCAAATCTCTAGCTACCCCATAGATACTTAGACAGTCGCCACGATTTGCTGTCAACTCTAGCTCTATTACTGTATCGTTGACTTTTTCATACTCTCTTAGCTCTTTTCCTGCTACTAGCTTACCGATACTATCATCAAGTATCATAATTCCACTACCCATATTAGGCAGTCCAAGTTCAGCTGTAGAGCAGACCATCCCCTCCGAATCAACTCCACGAAGTGTGGTATGTTTTATCTCAAAATCATCTCCAAGTTTTGTTCCAATTGTTGCAACTGGCACAAATTTTGCATAAACAACATTGGATGCACCACAAACAATCTGACGAATAGAACCACCACCTATATCAATCTGACAAACTCTAAGTTTATCAGCATTAGGGTGTTTACCACATGAGATTATCTCACCTACAACGACCTTTTCAGGTATAATATACTTTTTGATACTATCAACCTCTAAACCAATGGAGTTAAAGGTCTCATAGAGCTTTTCATCACTCACTTTGCTTATATCTATAAAATTATTTAACCAATTTCTTGTAATAATCATCTGAACTGCTCCAATAGTCTTTTGTCTCCCTCAAATAGCATTCTGAGGTCTGGTATTTTATGTAGTAACATTGCAAATCTCTCAACACCCAATCCAAAAGCATATCCACTCACGCTTTTATAATTTACGGCTTTAAATACATTAGGGTCTACAATCCCACAACCAAGAACCTCTAGCCATCCTGTATGAGAACATACACGACAACCTTTTGCTTCACAGAATATACATGAGATGTCAACTTCAGCAGATGGTTCAGTAAAAGGAAAGAAGCTTGGTCTAAATCTCACCTCTACTTCACCAAACATATGATGCAAAAAGTTAGAGAGCATAGATTTTAGATTGGCAAAGCTCACTTCACCTTTCTCTTGAACAACCAATCCCTCTACTTGATGAAACATAGGGGTATGGGTTAGGTCATAATCTTTTCTAAAGACAGCCCCAGGTGCAATCATACGAATTGGTGGTTTGCTCTTTAGCATTGTACGAATCTGTACAGGAGAGGTGTGTGTTCGTAGCACTCCACCATCTTTGCAGAAAAATGTATCTTGCATCTCTCTAGCAGGGTGATTCTCTGGTAGGTTTAGTGCTTCAAAGTTGTGAAAGTCATCCTCAACTTTTGGTCCATCCTCTACAGAGAAGTTGAGTGCGACAAAATAGTCGATAATCTTATCCATAGTTATCATCACAGGATGCAATGCACCTTTTGCTTCAAGATTGCTATAGAGGGATACATCAATGGTCTCTGCTTTAAGAACCTCTTCTAGCTCTTTGGCTTTAAGCTCTGCATACCTCTTATCATATAGTTTTTGTAAATTTGTTTTATTTTTATTTAGCCCCTCTGCAAAGGCTTTTTTGTCTGGTCCTGGAACATCTTTGAGCTTTGCAAACTCTTTTGCCATTGCACCTTTTTTACCAAAAAGTTCAATACGGGTTTTCTCTAAAACCTCAAGTGAATTGGCTTTAGCTATTTTATCTTCTAATTCTTTCAAAATAACCTCTATTATTAGACTTATTGCGATAAATCTATTATTCTATTTTGTGAAATCTTATCAGAAATATACTAAATAGTGGGATTGATTGTGTTATAATTTACAAAAAATTTTTAAAGGAAATATAATGTGCATTTTTTGCAAAATAGTAAACGGAGAAATTCCAAGTAATAAGATATTAGAAAATGATAACTTTATGGCATTTCATGACCTATATCCAAAAGCACCAATACATATTTTAATAATTCCCAAACAGCATGTTGACTGTTTTCAAGACATGTCAGCTGATATGATGGCAAAAGCAACCCCTTTTATACAAGAGGTAGCTACAAAAATGGGTCTCGATAAGAGTGGCTATAGGCTTATTACCAATAATGGAGATAATGGTGGTCAAGAGATAATCCATCTCCATTTTCATCTCTTAGGTGGTGGTAAATTGGTATGGAATCATCTACATGAAGATAGCCACAAAAATATTTAATCGTAGGGTGCGTTTCCCAACGCACCTTAAAAAAAAGGAAAAAAATGAATTTAGAACAGTTAGATAAAAAATATATACTACAAACTTACGGACGAAATTATACAAATTTCATAAAAGGAGTAGGCTCAACACTCTTTGATGAAAATGGACAAGATTATATAGACTTCGCATCAGGCATAGGCGTAAACTCTATAGGACACGCAAATCCAGTACTAGCAGAGGCTCTATGTCAACAGGCAAAAAAGATTATACATATCTCAAACCTACAGGTAATAGAGCCACAAGCAAAACTAGCAGAGCAGATTTGTAAACTTAGCAACTATGATGGAGCGATATTTTTCGCCAACTCAGGAGCAGAGGCAAATGAGGGTGCTATCAAAATAGCTAGAAAATATGGTGAGACCAAGTTTAAAAAAAAGAGATACAAAGTTATAACTTTAGAACACTCATTTCACGGCAGAACCATCACCACAGTAAAAGCCACAGGACAAGAGAGTTTCCACACATCAAACTTCTCTCCATACCCTGATGGATTCTCCTATGTCAATCAGATAGATGCTATCTACGAGCATATAGATGATGAGACTGTAGCAGTACTAATTGAGCTTGTCCAAGGTGAGGGTGGAGTACAACCTTTCCCTAAAGAGGAGATAACCAAACTAGCTAATTATCTAAAAAGCAAAGAAGTTATGCTAATAGTAGATGAGGTTCAAACAGGAGTCTATCGAACAGGCAAGATGTTAGCCTCTAATGTCTATGGTATAGAGCCAGATATTATAACCCTCGCCAAAGGTCTTGGTGGTGGTATGCCAATTGGTGCTGTATTAACAAAGCACAAAGATATACTCTCCAAAGGTGACCATGGTAGTACTTTTGGTGGAAACTATATGAGTACAACAGCAGGTTTGGCTGTACTTGATGTTTTGAGTATCTTGGATGAGAGTGGAGTTTTAGCAGAGACTATAGACTATTTTGAGACTAAGTTAAAGGAGATTGCTTCTACTTATTCAAATCTCTTTGAGAAAGAGGTAGGGATTGGGATGATGAGAGGGCTTCGTGCCAAAGATAGTGATACAATGAAAGCAGTTTTAGCTAATAGTATGAAAGAGGGTCTAATCGTGCTTCCAGCAGGAAGAAATACTGTGCGATTTTTACCATCACTCACCATTACAAAAAATGAGATAGATGAAGGATTTAAGCGTTTTGAAAAAGCTATTTCTTCTCTGTAGGATAGTGTTTTTACTGTTTCTTACTCCTCTATTTGCAGATGATTTATCATCAGTTCTATCTAATGATAAAAGCAGATTATTAGAGTATAAAAAAGAGCAGAATAGTGAGCAGAGTTCCAAGCTAGAAAAGTCATGGATAAACCCAATCCAACTACAATACTCAAAAAACTACTCCACCCAATATCCAGATACTATTGGTCTAAAGCAGTTTGTTATCTCTGTTGACCAACCCATTTTTCAGATGGGTGGAATCTGGGCGGCAATGAAATACGCATCTGCTCTTGGCAAAGCAAATGATATAGATATAGAGATTCAGAAAAAAGAGATGATAGCAAATGCTTATAGACTTCTATTTAATCTAAAAAAAGCTAGACTCCAAGAGAAAAAACTAGAGCTATTAGTAGCAAATGATAACCTAGATATACAAATCCAAAAGGAGAGTTATGATGCAGGTCTAAGCAATCGAACACTCTATGACCAAGCACTACTAAAACGAAATCGAGATGTAACCTCAAAGCTAGAGACAGAGATGAGAATTGTCAGTATCAAAAATGATTTTTCTCTTTTGAGTGATAGTGAGCCTGAATCTTTTGAACTTCCTGATTTTAGACTAATGAGACAGGCAGAGTATAAAGCAGGTCAGTTGGAACTAAAACGAGATAAGTTACGAATAGAGGAGAAGAGATACAACTATCGTATGACTTGGACAAAATACCTACCTCAACTCTCTGTGACAGGAAGATATATCAATGAAGACCTTAACCCAATGTTTACAGGTGGAAATCTTAACAGAGATTATTATACTTATGGGTTCAAGGTCTCAATGCCTCTAAATATCAATGCCAAAAATGATATAACTAGTAGTAAAATAGCACTCTTAGAGTCAAAGATAAATCTTGATGAACAACGCAAAAAGGTAGCTAATAGCTATAAATTAGTAGCAAAAAAATTAGAAGTAATAGATAAAAAAATAGCCCTCTCAAAAGAGGATGCAGAGCATTATCAGAGTATGCTAACTACTACTCAAGAGTTTGAAGCACTTGGAGACAAGACTAGCTTTGATACACAAATAGTCTCCAATACCTTGCAGATAAGAGAGATAGACCAGAGTATCTATGCTATTGATGCACAACTAGAGCTATTAGAGTTATATAGCAAAGTGGCTAATTTGGGAGTTTAATCACCTCAATTGAATCTTTTGACTGGTGGATAGCTTTAGGACTATCTTCTTTAGGTAATCTTATGGTTTCTATAGTTGCATTATCATCTATAGAGCTATTATTGCTTTCATTTATATCTACTCTCAATATCTTACCTGTATTTTTCTCTAGGGTTATCTTTTGAGTTGAACCATCTGAAAATTTTCTAATTCTAATTATATTTTGTTGAGTCTCTATATTCTCTACTTCGGTTGTAATCTCTTTTACTTTAAATACTTCAATATCACTATCAGCATATAGATTTGTAAAAAAAGATTGTGTCAATTTCTTATCATTATTTTTAACTTTTTTATAAGGAAACCACTGTGCATACTCTCCATAATCGACACGAATATCACCATTTCCATATATATCTAGTGTCATTATCAGATTACCCTCTTTTCCATCAATCTGCATCTGTTTTGTATATACAGGATTCTCTTTCCAATGCTCTTCTAACAGTTGAACATGTATCTTCTCTTTTTCACCAATTGGAAGATTTCTAAAACTTGTTATAATATCTCCAATTGAGTTAATAACTGATGGTATAACTATCAAGAATCCTACTACCCCTGCCATTATAGTTTTTGAATTATCTAAAAGACTTTTTACCTCTGTCATTGTCTACTCCTTGGTATATATATGTACTATTATCTCTTAATAAGAGTTTTCTTTTGCTTAAAACCAACTCTTTAAGCTATCTTTAAGCGACAATAAGCTCTATAGAATAGATATTAACATTTTATCACGCTTATATTGATGATAATCCATCAAAATGCAAATTAAACTAAAATCCATATTATTTATCTAAAATTCAAAAAATATTATGTTATAATAACCCATGTTATCATAACAAAGGTTATTATATGAAATTTTATAATAGAGAAAATGAACTAGCCATATTAAAAAAAGCAGATAAGTTAAAAGAGAAACATTCTATTATGACCATGCTTATTGGTCGTAGAAGAGTAGGAAAAACCTCATTAGTACTACAACCTTTTAGTTTAGGTATTACACTTTATCTATTTGTCTCCAAGAAAAATGAAGCACTGCTATGTGAAGAGTTTGCCCAAGAGATAAGCTTGAAACTAGAAGTTACTCTTTTTGGAAAAATAACAAAATTTGAAGAGTTATTTGCTTATCTTTTGAAGATAGGGAAAAAAAAGTCATTTACACTTATTATTGATGAGTTTCAAGAGTTTTACAAGATTAATAGCTCCATCTATTCCTCTATTCAAAAACTTTGGGATTTACATAAATCAACAAGCAATATTCATTTTATAGCTTGTGGTTCAATCTATTCGCTTATGAAAAAAATTTATGAAGATAAAAAAGAGCCACTTTTTGGCAGAGCAGATTTTAAAATAGACCTCAAACCATTAAAAGTCTCGACACTCAAAGAGATACTCCAAGACCATAATGGTTACAGCCCTATAAATCTGTTTGATTTCTATGTTTTAACAGGGGGAATTGCCAAATATGTTGAACTTTTTGTTCTTTATGATAGTTTTGATGAAGCCTCTATGATAGATGAGATTATTGCTCCAAATTCACTCTTTTTAGAAGAGGGGAAAAATAGACTTATAGAGGAGTTTGGCAAAGAGTATGGTACATATTTTTCTGTTTTGAGTCTTATTGCATCTTCTAAAACTTCAAAAACAGAGATAGAGTCTATTTTAGAAAAAAATATATCAGGACATCTTAGCCGACTAGAAAATGACTACAATATTATAAAAAGTATCAAACCTATTGGAGCAAAGCCTAATGCAAAAGTACAAAAATATGAGATAGTTGACAACTTTTTAGCCTTTTGGTTTCGTTTTATCTATAAATACAACTCTATGGTTGAAGCAGAAGCGTTCAAAAGACTCAAAGAGATAGTAAAAAGAGATTTTGCAACTTTTAAAGGGCGATTTTTGGAAAAACTCTTTATAGAACTACTAAAAGAGAAGCAGATTTATACAACCATTGGCAACTATTGGGAGAGGGGAAATAAAAACGAGATAGATATTGTAGCAATTGATGAGATAGATAAAAAGATACTAATCTGTGAAGTCAAACTTTCAGCTAAACGATTAAATCGAGATGCTTTAGTGCAAAAATCGGTTAATTTGTTAAAAAAATTTCAAGGCTATAAGGTGGAGTATCGACTACTTTGTATTGATGATATTGAGGGATTTTAAAATCTTGCTTCTCTTGTGAGATATTTTTTAGTAAATTTAATCTTCAATATAGAAGAATGATTTAATTATGCTAAAATATGCTAGAAAAGTTTTAAAGGATAAACTATGCCTATAAATATGTTAAAAGTGAAAAATTTTAAATCTCTAAAAGATACAAAAATAACTTTTAGTAAAAATAGCTTTTTGATTGGTATAAATGGGTCAGGAAAAACAACTGTTTTACAAGCTATTGATTTTTTATCGGCTATATCTTCAGGAGAGGTTGAAGAGTGGTTAGAGCTTAGAGGGTGGAGTAAAAAGGATTTAACTTTTTATGGGGATAAAAAATCTTTGATTGATTTTGAAATTCTTTTTACATTAGAAGATATAATATATTTTTGGGTTTTTTCTTTTAATAGTCATTCTATGAAATGTACAACAGAGATGCTTTTTAAAAGTATAGATAAAAATAGTACAAAATTATCTGAAATTCTTTATGTAAAAAATGGATATTATCAAATTAATAAAGATAAAAAAGAAAAAATCACTTTTAAGTATAAAGGTTCTATTTTATCTGTTTTAGAGACAAGTTTGTTAAAAGATGATTTAAACTCTATACATTCATTTTTCAATGAAATCCGTTCAGCTGAACTTCTAAGCCCAACTCTAATGAAAAAACGAGCAAGAGAATCAAATAATAGTATAGGTTTAGGAGGAGAAAAGCTATCAGCATTTGTTAACTCTTTGGATAGAGAGAAAAAAGAGAAACTCCAAAAAGCATTAAAAGATTTTTTTCCAAATATCAACTCTTTTGAGACAAAATCTCTCCGTTCAGGGTGGAAAACACTCTCATTGATAGAGAAACATAACAATAAATTTATAGAGACCGATAGTATGCACCTAAGTGATGGTATTTTGCGTATCTTGGCAATATTATCACAGTTACTAACTACAGAATCCATCCTAATATTTGATGAAATAGAGGATGGAATTAATCAGGAATTTGTTGAAAAATTAGTAGATACACTTTTAGAATCTTCTCATCAAACTATAGTAGCAACACACAGTCCACTACTACTTAATTATTTGGATGACGAGGTAGCAAAAGAATCTATTTTATTTGTATACAAAGCCAAAGATGGCTCAACCAAAGTGGGTAATTTTTTTGAGATTATCGCCAAATATCAAGAGATAAGTGAGCATGAATATGACCTATTTGGAGCAGGAGAGATAATGCAAAGGGTTAATCTTTTGGAGCTTACTGATAAGTTATTGCAAGAGGTAGATAGTGAAGATAGCCATTAGAGGAGAGGGGATAACAGATATAGGCACTCTAAATAATGGTCTGTTAACCAAAGGAGCTATTTTACTTCTAATAGAGAAGTTAGATTGTTATCAGAAACTCTATAATGCTTTGGGTTGTAGCGATGATTATAACTTTATTGAGTGGTGCTATATTCATAAAAAAGAGATAGAGAGTGCCTCTTTAAGGCGAAAAAAAATTGTATTAAGAGGGAAGAAGCAGAATCGAATAAATGGTACTGATAATTATCTCTTGAAGGGATTTTATAATAACAGTGAATCCTTTGCCTATTTAGCCAAAGAGCAAGAGGCAGATATTGCAATATTTTTTGTTGATAGTGATAATGAGGCATTTGAAATTAGATATAAGCAGGTAAAAGAGGGGTTAAAAAAAGGTGACTTTGATATAACTGGTGTACCGATGATACCTTGTAAAATAAGTGAAGTTTGGTTGCTTTGTTGTTTAGAAGAGTATAGAGATTGTGCTAAATTTGAAATGTTGACAAATGATAAAAATAGTTTAGATTATCCTAAAAAGCAGATTGAAGCTAGTGGAAAAACACACGATAAGATAGCCAAAGATTGTAACCCTAATAAAATTGATATGCCTAGTTTTAATCAGTTTAGAGATGATTTTAAAGAGGCTGTTAATGCTTATATTGGTGGAGTTTGTATTTAGTTTTACTTTAAATAACTATTTATAATACCTAATTAAAAACAAACAACTTTTAAATCTTAAAACCTCTTAATCAACCCCATAACCTTATCTTGAACAGTTGAGATAATAGGAGCAGTTTTAAGCTCTTGTTTTGTATATCCAGCTCTTGCAAATATTTTAGATGGTGATTCTGCTGTGATTACTCTGGTATTTTTGAATTGATAGATATATTTTTTATCACTACTATAGGCAATATCTATTAAAGTATCACAATCTTGCTATAACATTAAACTTTTACCCAAAAACTGATGATATTTTGAATCTTTTATTGGAACAATATAGAAGTTTTTCCACTGTTTATTAACAGCAGAAAATATAGCCTCTTGCTGGTCTATTGTTAGACGATTTTCAAGTTTCTCTTGCCAATGTTTTAGGTTATTTTTTCTACCTATATGTACTATAAGATTTAATCATTAAACAATAAGATTATTCCTAGATAATTAAAGTTTTTTCTTCTCTTTAAGCCTAGCTTTTAGAAGAGAAATAAGTATTAACTTAGTAAATCCATACTGTTTTGAATACTCTCATCTATAAACTTAAGAAGTTCACTTTTATCATTAATGGCTTTTAAGTATTTACCTCTATGTTCATTTTCAATAAGTGGTGGAACAATATTATTTTGTATAGCTTGAAAAGCCATTATCAACCTTCCAACTCTTCCATTGCCATCAGCAAATGGATGTACTCTTTCAAATAAAATATGAAACTCTGCAATATCTTCTAAACTCATAGCATTACTATTAAACCTATAAAGTAAATTATCAATATCATTTGAAATTTTACTAGGTGCTGATAGTTTTATATCTACACCTTTGATGTATCGTTCATCTAGTCTATAGGCTCCAATAGGTTTAGAAACAAATTGAGGGGATACTTTTAGAGCATCTTCAAACATAATGGCATGAATATCTTTTATAAAAGCACTATCTATAATATTATGCGTATTTGTAGCCTCACGAACGATTACATCATAAGCTTTTGCAAATCCTAAGATAACAAGCTGTTCATGTAATGGTTTGTCTCCTGCCGTATTTCCATGTTCAAGTAACTCTTTGGTTTCTCCAAATGATAGGGTTGTTCCCTCCATTGCATTTGAGTGATGTGTAATGGAAATACGAAGTTGTCTAAAAAGTTCTTCTCTTTGTTTTAGTGATAGATTATTTAGTTGTTGCATGTTATTTATTCCTTTATTTGTTTGCTAATTCTGACGCATTAATTTTACCTAACTGTTTATTAGAGGATATTATAGCTTAAATATAAAATATATTAAGCAGTTAATATGTTTATGATACAATACATAAAAACTATATTTTGTATAGTACACTAGACAAAAGGTCAAATATGATACTTGATAATCTAAGAGAGAAATATAATAAAATAACAAAACTACAAAAGCATGAGTACAAAAGATATTTTCATCAAGTTGTAGACTTTAATGACAAAATGGTAGGAATATTAGGCAGTCGTGGGGTTGGAAAAACTACTTTTATATTGCAGTATTTGAATAGTTTAGATTTGCCACATAGTAAAAAGCTATATTTCTCGGCAGATAGCATATTGCTCTCTAACAGCTCTTTGTATGAGATTGCAGATGAGTTTTCAAAAAAAGGTGGTAAAGTTCTTGCTATTGATGAGATTCATAAATATAAAAATTTTGAACATGAGTTAAAAGAGATATATGATTTTTTAGATTTAAAAGTTATTTTTTCAGGCTCTTCGGCTTTACAGTTAGAGCATAAAAAAGCAGACTTAAGTAGAAGAGCTGTGCTTTATCGTGTTTATGGTTTATCATTTAGAGAGTTTTTAGAGCTAAAACTTGGGAAAAATTTTAAAGTTTATACGCTTGAAAACATACTTAAAAATCACATGGATATTGTTTATGAATTAACCAAAGAGTTTAAACCATTTGAGTATTTTTCTGAGTATTTACAGAGTGGCTATTTCCCTTATTATTTTGAAAATCCTAACAGTTATGGTTTAAAATTAGAAGAGACAGTTAACACGGTAATAGAGAGTGATTTACCTATTATTTTTAATATGGAAGCTCAAAATATACAAAAGTTGAAACAGCTTATAGTCATGATTTGTAGCTCTAAGCCTTATGAATTAAACATCTCAAAGCTTTCTACAAAAATTGGAATTAACAGAACAACGCTCTATCAGTACATTCATTACTTAACAATGGGAAACCTACTATATGCATTAAAAGCAAAATCAAAAGGAGATACCATTTTTACAAAGCCCTCTAAACTCTATTTGAACAATCCAAATTTGAGTTTTTATTATTGTCATACGCATGAAGTAGGCACAATAAGAGAACAGTTTTTTGCCAATATGTTAGAGGTAAACTATGATTTATCTTATCCTTTAAAAGGAGACTTTTTCGTCAATGAAAAGTATACCTTTGAAATAGGTGGTAAAAATAAAAGTTTTAAACAGATTAAAGATTTACCAAACTCTTTTGTAGTAGCTGATGATATAGAGATGGGAAGTGGAAATAAGATTCCAATTTGGTTGTTTGGGTTTCTTTATTGATTAGTGGAGCAATATAAAAGAGAAATATATGTTATACTAAAAATAGAAAAGTTAATACTAAAGGAGCTAAAATGCAAACAGAAAAACTATCATATTTCAATGGGAATATAACTATAGATTCAGATTTATGTAATGGAAAACCAACTATTCGAGGTCAAAGAATTACAGTACAGACTATATTAGAATTTTTAAGTGCAGGAGAGAGTAAAGAAGAGATACTAAAACAATACCCTACACTTAAACAAGAAGATATACAAAGTTGTTTAGCTTTTGCTACTCAACTTATGGGGCAAAAATATTCACTTCAAAAGATAGCTTAAGAGATGAGTAAATATATTATTGATGCAA
>FPHE01000142.1_pt1 | contig 16391 bp, 9 predicted proteins | sample 1057201 | NCBI WGS metagenome assembly FPHE01 (sample SAMEA4473311, study PRJEB15554) | hydrothermal vent metagenome | biome: marine basaltic hydrothermal vent biome; feature: marine hydrothermal vent; material: water | place: Pacific Ocean | collected 2011-06-14/2011-07-23 | depth 1155 m
TCTGTATTGGAATTTGGTTCTGTGAGAAAGGAAATAATGGGTTATACAAGGGAGGGATTGCAACTATCTGATAGTTTTTTATCTTTCTCTACCTCTTTAGCACTCTTAAGACTGGAAAAAAGAGGTTTAATTTCCTTAGAACACAAATCTGATGCAGATAGTCTTTCTCTACAAAGTGATACTGAAAATAGCCGAATTATTAGCCATATTGTCTATAGAGGAAAAATAAAATGAGTTTTGAAAAATATGTCTGTTGGAATCCTGAAGAGTTAAGTAGAGTTATTCATACCGAAGCAGAAGCAACCCAAGAAAATCTCTTTTTGGCGATACATACTGATAGTAAAATAAAAGTCTCTATTTCGGGTTCAAAAGCTAAAAATATAACTTATCAAGACTTTTTGGAAGATTTTTTGGAAGGTGAACATGGAAATAATGTACAAACTGTAATAGAGGGAGAATCAGGTTCAGGAAAATCACACTTGGTTCAATGGATGCGTTTTAATATTCCTCAAAATGAGAAGCGTATTGTTATTACTATACCAAAAACTCAAAATAACCTTTATAGTGTTCTAAAAAAGCTTGTAGCTCATCTACCAAATGAGGAGCAAATAAAATATAATGAAAAACTTCAAAGAACAGAGAATGGACTCAAAAATGATACAGAGCGAATCAATGAGTTTTTGAGTTCTCTTGCTAGAACTATTGAAAAAGATATATCACAAGGGATAAATAAAGAAGAGGAAGAGTATCTTATTCCTCTTTTACCTAAACTATTTGATGACCCTTATTTTAGAGATAAATTTTTTAATAATCATGAAATTATAAACAATATTATATCTCTTATATTTAGCAACAGTGCTATCAATAGAAACAGTGAAAATAGACAAGAGTTCAAGCAACAACATCTACCATTGAATGCAAGAGAGGCAACAAATGCTTCTCAATCAACCCAAGAGGTTTTAGATGTACTTCAAGAAGAAGATTTACTCAAAATATCTTTGGAACTAATCAATAGAAATTTAGATAAAGCCATTACTCGAACCCTAAGTTTCTCCCCTGATGACCTCATAGAGTTAATGTCAGATATTCGCTCTTATTTCTATAAACAAAATCAAGAGCTAATTCTCTTGATTGAAGATTTTGCTCAACTACAAGGGGTTGATACAGCCTTGCTACAGGTTTTGACGGTAGAGGGAAGTGGAGAATTGTGTCAGATTAGGTGGGCAATGGCTGTAACTACAGGTTATTTTGAAAAACTTGAAGATACTGTTAGAACTAGAATGACATTTAAGGTTAATATGGATGCTCCCAAAGATAGTGACAGATATATTTTAAAGTTAGGAAGTAAGTATCTTAATGCTATACGATTGGGAAATAAAAATATTGAAAGTTGGTATGAGTCATATAGGAATAATCCTATAAAAATCACTAACTATTGTGACTCGTGTGAGCATAAAAAAGTGTGCCATAATACTTTTGGAGCTATTGATAATATCGGACTCTATCCCTTTAATAAAACAGCTCTATTGCAAATGGCAAAAAAGGCTGATACTCAAAAGCGTGAAATCTTTAGACCTCGTATTTTTATAAATAAGGTTTTGAAACGAAATTTAAATAAAGAAATGGTTCAAGTTTTAAAAAATGGGCAATATCCCCCTAAAGACTTATTGGATGACTTTAAAGTAAAAAATTGGGAATCAGAAGAGCTATTAAAGTCTAAACAACTTGATTCTAAAAATCATGATAGAAGACATACTCTTATGGAGATATGGGCAGATAGTGATAAAATTGTTAATCTAAAAGAGGATTTACATAAAGCCTTTTCTCTACCATTATTAAATAATATTCCAGAAGAGAATCCAAAAGAATTAGTAGTTGATGAAGATTCTAAACCTATAGATAGTCAATATAATCATAAAAAAGAGGATGATAATATTATAAATCTTGATAATTGGGGTAGTGGAGAGAGTTTAAAACATTCAACAGCAAGTAAACTAAGACCTCTTATTTATAACTCTATAGTTAATCATATAAATTGGGATTTTTTATCCATAGCCAAATCTATATCTAATTTCAAACAAGCAAATATTTATTTTGAAGGTCAAGGTACACGACGACCTACAAGTGGTTTTGTATTGGAAATTGAGCAAAATTTAGAATCAGCTATTCTTTTTAAAGCCATGTTAAAAATAGATAAAGAGAAAAAAATAATAGATATAGAAGCTTTTGCCGATATTCAAGAGCAAGTAAAAAAATGGGCAGAATATGTAGTTGCAAAGATAGAGAAGTACTATCAACCCAAAGAGAATTGGAATCCTGCTAAAGCTTCTATTGAGTTGTTGATACTTAGTAGTTTAGCAAGTGCAAATAAACCAACTATAGATTCTTTATTATCTAAAAACACAAACTATTCAGATATGGCTTCATTTAAATTTAATAGCCTACTGAAAATTTTATCTGATGAGGCAAGACAAAATGTACTTATTGATACTTTTCAAAAAACATATACTGGTCGAAAAGGTGGAAGTAAAACAACTTCATTTATTGATGTTCAAAAAGTATTACCAATTATAAAAGAGTTAAAGAGTAATAGTTGGAGACTAAAACAAGAGCCTAGTCAAGAGCCTATAAAAGAGTTTAAAGATGTTGCTTCTCTATATAAAAAATGGCAAGATGGTTTTGATGATGCATTACAAGATGAGTTGATGGAGCGTTATAAGTGGTTGGATGAGTTAACTAATAAAATAGAGATAGAAGAGATAGGTGTTAAATTTAAAAATCAAATTAAGAAACTTAGAGAGTTAACAGAAAATCTTGGGATTTCTGGATATAAGTCTATATCACTTGATAATGCTTTAAAGTGCAATCTAAATAAAGCAAAAAAAGCTATGGAAATTACAAAAAAACTTCAAGAGCAAACATCAATAGAGATATTTAATGATTTTTTTCCTTCACGAAAAGAGGATGCAAAGGCTTTTATTCAAGTGGTAAAATATTATGAGGATATGCTAAAAAATATTGATAATAATCTTAGGTCAAAATCAAATGAATTAGAGAGACAAATAGGCTTAAGTGCTATTAATTTAGAGATTAGCGATTTAATGAGTAAAATCGATAAAAGTTTTAAAAAATTAATAAAAAAGGATGATAATGCTTCTTGAAAAAACAGAACAGATTATTAAAGATTTAAATAACTTAAAAATACTTCAAGATTCATCTAGCCAAAGTAAGCGTTTTTCTAAAAGAGTTGATAAATTAAAAGATATTACTCGTTTTTTAGAGAATTTAGTCTCTATCGTAGAGCTTTTTAGAAAGCAAAAAATTGAGGTAGATGTTAAAAATATATTGGCATATCCAGATAGCTTATTTGAAAAGTTAAAAGTTAAGTGGAAGGCTGATGGTAAATCTATTATAGAACCTGATGATTTTTTTACTAAAATAAAATTAAATAATATACAAAATGAAATTCAAGAAAAATTAGAAAGTCAGTGGAAAGAGTTTATTTCTGAAAAGAGACCAAGCATTAATATTTCTCAATTAAATGTTTTAAAAAATATACCTGATTTTAAAATAGTGGTAATTGAGTTAAAAGAAAAACTTGAAATAATTAATGAGTTAAAAGAAAAATTTCCTAATAAAGATGCTGATTTTGAATTGATACTCTCTACAACAAAAGAGATGACTAATTTATGGGAAAAACTATCATCTAAAGATATTCCTGAACCAATGATGGAGTTTTTAAAAAAAGCAGGAAGTTTTGACGGTGTTAAATTATCAGAAATAACACCTGAAATCTTGAAATGGCTCAATGATAATAACTTGACTCATCTCTGCCAAGTACGATTTAAAAAGTAGCTGTAATGCATGAGCCTATAGAAATACAACTACTAAATAAACTAGAAGAGATTGAATATAAGTCAATTCAGTGGGGTTATGTTGATGGTAGCTTAGATGAAGATTTGGTTTATGATTTAGCTGATGAGTTGGAAGATGAAGATTTGGTTGATAAACTCTTAGATGAGAAGTTACTTTTTGAGGTTGAGGGTGGTTTTAGAACACGATTTGGAGAGACAGTTCGACTTCTAACTAATTTAAAGCAGATTTTCCCTAATAGAAGTTGGCAAGAGTCACCAAGGTTGGTTTCTGATTTTCGTATTAAATTACAAAAAAGATTCTATCCTATTCGAGATATAGACCCTTTGGAACTACTCTCAAAAGAGCCATTTTCTAAACTTACTATTTTACAAAAAGAGGTTTGGAATAGACTGCTTACTCTTTATCCAAATATGAAGTTAGCAAAATTCCAAGAGAGAGCAACTTCCATACTTTTAGAAAAGATTATGCCTTATAGAGCTCTGATAGTAACAGCAGGAACAGGAAGTGGGAAGACATTGAGTTTTTATCTTCCTGCTCTATTGAGAGTAGTAGATTCTATTCAAAAAGATAAAAATCACTGGACACGAGTTCTCTGTGCTTATCCAAGGGTTGAACTTTTGCGTGACCAGTTAACAGAAGCGATGGCTCAAATATTAGCAATTGAAGATAAAGGTATTCGACCTATAAAAATTGGTGCATTGTATGGAGCGATACCAACTAATTGTAGTTTTAAATCAATACAAGTAAAAAAATGGAAACGAAATCGAGAGGATACAGGTTGGATTTGTCCGATATTAAATTGTCCTAAAACAGATATTGATTTAATTTGGTTAGATTCTGATATTGAAAAAGGGGTGGAGAGATTAGTACCAAGTGAAGATATTGATGGTGCAGTTACTTTAGAATCAAAACATATTGTTTTAACACGAGAGAGTTTATTAAAAGAGTCCCCTGATTTTCTCTTTATTACACTAGAAATGCTAAATAAACGACTCTCTGATTTTCGTATAAAGAAGCTTTTTGGTATTGGTAAGCTAAAAACTGAAAGACCTTTTTTGATGCTATTAGATGAAGTCCATACTTATACAGGTACAACAGGAACACAATCAGCGTTTGTTCTAAGAAGATGGAAACAGGCACTTAATGCTGATGTTACTTTTGTAGGTCTATCTGCAACACTAAGCAGTGCAGAACGATTTTTCTCTGAATTGACAGGTATTTATCAAAATAGAGTGATTGAAATTACACCACAAGTAGAAGAGATAATTGAAAAAGGAACAGAATATCAGATAGTTTTAAAAGGTGACCCTATCAATCGTACAGGTCTTTTATCTACCACTATTCAAACAATTATGTTGATGGGAAGAGTTGTTGAACCTATAAATAAAAAAAGTGCTTATTATGGTCAAAAAGTTTTTGCTTTTACTGATGATTTAGATGTGACTAATCGACTTTTTGATGACCTTAAAGATGCAGAAGGTTGGGATATTTTTAATAGAAATGACCCTACAAAAGCATCTCTTGCTAAATTGAGAGAGAAAGATATTGCTAATGAAGATAGATATAGAGATGGACAAGATTGGAGAGTACTTCAGGAGATAGGACATAATTTATCTGAATTGAGTGCTGATGCTAAGTTAAAAATATCGAGAACTTCATCCCAAGATATAGGTGTAGATGGTAGTAGTTCTGTTATTGTGGCTACTGCTAGTTTAGAAGTTGGATTTAATGACCCAACTGTAGGTGTGGTAGTGCAACACAAATCACCTCATAATTGGGCAAACTTTTTACAGAGAAAAGGTAGAGCAGGACGAAAGCGAGGAATGCGACCTTTTATGATTACAATCCTTTCTGATTTTGGAAGAGATAGAGTCTCTTTTAGTCACTATGAACAGTTTTTTGAGCCTATAGTCTCGGCTGAAAGATTACCTATCTCCAATAGATATATTCTAAAAATACAAGCAACAATTACCCTTTTTGATTGGCTTTCAAAAAAAATATCTTCTCGAAATATTTGGATGTTTAAAATTTTATCACAGCCTGTTCACACGAATAATAAACAGAGTATAGATGAAATAATTATTTTATTAGAGAAAATACTTATGATAGATAGTAAGGAAAACAGAGAGTTTGTTATTTATTTAAAATATGCCTTGGGTGGAGTATCTGATAGAGATGTATCTACTATTTTATGGAGTTTTCCACGCTCCTTGATGTTAGAAGTGATACCTACATTACTTAGAAGAATCAAGTCCAATTATAAGTTGGCTTTTCCCAAAGATGAAATTGTTTATGAAAACTATATAGAGAGACTACCTCTTCCTGAATTTATAACGGCTACGCTTTTTAGTGATTTAGCTCTGCCTGAGGTAGATATTATTGTTCCTCTTGACCAAGATAAGAAAGAGTATCACTCTATGGCTTTGATTCAAGCAATGAGAGAGTTTGCTCCTGGTCGAATATCGAGACGATTTGCAACCATAAGAGGTAATCTGTTTCATTGGATTCCAATTGATACAGAGTTGACAGAACAGCAATTAGAACTGGGTGATTATAGTAGTAAGGTTGATGCTGTTACTTCTGTAATACATCAAGGTCAAAATATTGAAATTTTTAGACCATGGGAGTATAAATTGGTTAAAAATAGTGACCCCAAAATCTCTAAGCGTTCAAATTCTACTTTGGTATGGAGTGTAAAGTTTCGAGTTGAGGGGTCACCTATTGATATAAATATAGCCAAGGGGGATGGTTGGAGTGATAAGATAGACTCTTTTGGTTTTTATCTTAATGCACATAATTCTAGTGTAGAGAGCATTCGATATACAACTAAAGCCATAACCCATTTATCTTTTACAGATGGTACAACCTTGGAGACAAGAATTAATTTTGTACATAATCAAAAATCTGTAGGTATAGGATTTTCAATGAGTGGAGATGGAATATGTATTCGATATAAAGTTCCTACACTAAAAGAGTTAAAAAATCAACAAATACCAAAAGAGTTGCAACGAGAGTTGCGTATTGCATGGTATAAATCATTGGTATTAGATAGCCAACAGTTACCCAAATCAATTAATTTATTTGATAGAGAAAAACTTCAAGAGATATTACTCAATTCGATTGTTGTTGTATCAAAAGATAGAGAGGTTGATTTAAAAGAGGCAAATAGAATTTTGAATAATGATTCTTCTATACTTTTTGAAGTCCTAGAGAAACTTTATGCTCCAAACTCTAAACTTTATAATACACTTTATAAATTACTAGAGATTAAAGAGATAAGAGTTGAACTACATAGCATTTTTGATAAAGCTATGTTAGTTGATAATAATTGGTGGCGTTGGATAAGGGAGACACTTCATCATAGTTTTGCAGAGTCCATTCTTGTTGCATCTCAAAAGTTGACACCCAATCAGTCAGCAATTGATACTTTATTGGTGGACACTATACCACTATCAGATAGTGATAATATAGGAGTGATATGGCTTACAGAGAGCAGTGCTGGGGGAGTGGGTGTACTTGATGCACTCATTCATATCGTATCTGCTAATCCTGCAAAGTTTTTTCAAGCTATAGATACTTCTACTCAACCGTCAGATTATGAACAAGTTATTGATTCATTAGAGTATTTTTTGTCACTTGTTCAGAGTGATGTATTGATAAAAGAGTTAGCTTTAGAAATTTGTGAGATAAAAGAACATAAACAGAGACAAGAGAGTTTAAGTAGACTTTATAAAAAACTCTCAAAAGAGGGAATCATAATAAGTCATGCATTTAAAATTGCTCTAAATACCAGACTTCTAAAAGAGGGGGTTGATGAAAATTTTTTGATGCTCATTGATGAGATAATAGTTTGGGGTAAGCGTCTTGAAGAGCAAAAAAATATAGCTATTGATTCTAAAACACTCTCTTTTCTGCTTTTAAAAGAGAATTTATTTCAAGAAAGAATATCTAATTTAATTATCACTCAAGGGAATAAAGAGATAGATAGTGTTAATTTTTTATCCAATATATTATGGGTAAGGTCATTTGAGGCAAGATGGCAACTTTTACAATCTTATAGTCCATTTAAAAGTTATAATATTTTTACAGACCCACAAATAGTACGGCTTTTTATGTTAAAAGAAAATATTGCTATTATTAAAATGGAAAGTGAAAATTGGAGAGAAAAAATCTCTTCATCATTGGCAAGAGGGGGTATTTGTAAATTGCAAACTTCTAATGAAAAAACTTTGAGAAGCAATCTTGTTGAGATATTAGCCAAACCTATTGATGTCGGTTTTTTACAACTTTTTGTTGTAATTACAGGTGTACAACGAGAGCGTAAAGATTTTATTGTAACTTTAAAGTTACGAGAGGAGTGGTAAGTATGCATGAAGATAGAGATTTAATTGGACCTGCACAGTCTCAATCTATTGTGGAGTTGATTCAAAGTTTATTAACTTTGGAGTTGATACAACCGAGTAAAAGACTATGGTTAGGTTCAGCATGGATTAGTGATATACCTATTTTAGATAATGAAACATTTCAATTCTCTTCTTTTGAACCAAATTGGGCAAGAGAGATGATTCTATTCTCTTCTGTACTATTAGCTATTGCCAAAAGAGGTACTAAAATCACTATTATTACGCGAAATATTGAGAAGAATAGAAATTTTATTGAAAAGATAAAGAACTCATCACTTTATAACCAAAATATTAAAATTATAATTCGTGAAGAATTCCATGAAAAAGGTCTATTATCTGATGATTATGAGCTTTTTGGTACAATGAACTTTACCTATAATGGAATCACTACCAATGATGAACATATTGTATATCGTTCTAATAGAGCTAAAATAGCAGAGAGACAAATGACGATGAGTAGTAAATATGATATATAAAAACAAGTTAGATAATATTGGATTTTTAGAGGAGTATAGTAAGTTTACAGATAATTCTATATTATTGAATACTATTACAGACGATACATTCAGAGGAGCTATTTTACCCTCTGATGATAACTATTATCTTGTATCATCTTCCCAAAAAGATTGGACTATCCTCTCTACATTAGTAAAATCATTTGTAGGTCTCTCTTTTTCTGATTTTATAGGGATGAAAAGAGCAATTGAGGGTAATTCCAAAGTAGAACAATATCTTTTGTCTAAAGAGTTTTCTTTTATCTCAAAAGTCTCTATCTCTCAAAATAGAAGTGGAGCTCAAAATAGTTTTGAGAACCTTTATAGACTATACAAACAGTCACCCAACAAGCAGATGGAACTTCCTGAACATATTCGTTATATCATGGAGAGATTTAAAGAGAAGTTACAATACCAAGATATTAACTCTGCAAAAAATATAATCTCTCAAATTAAAAAAGAGCATCGTATTGATGCACTTAATCTAAAATTTATGGAAGTAGAGTTAGCTCATGCCTCCAAAGATTGGGATATGATTGTTTTTGATGAACAGATAATACAACTAGTAAACAGTCGAAAGCCTCTAAGGATTAGACTTCATATTATAGAAGCATTTTTTTATACCTATCTTGATGGAAATGTTACGGAAGAGGTCTATCTTAAAAATATTAGACCCATGCTTCTAACGCTACTCTCTAATTGCCCTGCTAATATACCTGATAGTATCAAAAGTGTGTATCTATTGGCTTATCTGAAAGATGATATAGCATACAAGCATATAAAAAATATAAATCATTCTATAGAGAAAAATGTATACTTATCCATAGAATTAAAGTCTAAATTAAAAGAAAAAATTCAAGAGACCAAAGAAGCAAATTCTAGTGCCAATAAAGATAGTTACCTATCAACAAAAGCTTCCATTATAAATGCCAATAATATTGATACAATAGAGAGCATTGAAGAGGTAAAAGAGAAATTAAAAGAGGTAGAAGAGAAAGAGATACTATTAAAAGAGAGTATCCATACCGATATACTCAAAGTTGATATACTTCCAAAAAGTTGGTTAGAGTGGCTTACTCTTATCTCAAGCAAATTTTTTCGAGAGGCAAGTGCATTAGCAGAGCATGGACTAGAGGAGTGGAATATAGATTTACAAGTACGCGACCCTCTTGATGTAGCAGATTTATCTGATGCTATTATTGGTATAGAAGAAAAATTTGCTATAGATAGGTTTATCTCTACTCTACCTATTTTTATCGAAGCATTTAGTCGAAGCCAACACTACCCAAATTCTATGTTACAACAACTGTATATCTCCGTATTGGAGTTTATTACCCTCTTTGAGATTCAAGACCAAAAGACACTTTCCTCTTCACAAAACATAGTGGAGACATTACTTTTAACCTCGCCTGATGAGGAGCAGTATAGAGAAATCTTGAAGAATATAGAGAGTATTATAGAGAAAACAAATGGAAAAAATTTGGTTAATTGGCTTCTTGATTATGCTGAACTTTTTATCTCATATAATGCATCAGATGAAAAGGCTAGAGATAGTATTATCCAAACTATTTTACAGGGTGTATATTGTCATAAGGATTGGTTAGAATCTTATCAAATTGATTTACTACTTAAACTAGCTTCTTCTATTAACATAGCAGAATTATATGATTCACTACAAGAGAAAAAAATTGATTTAGTTGAAGATAAATGGAAAAAATATGAGAATAAAACTATCGGTATCTATAACCTTTCCGAAAATGCAGGAAAAGAGGCAAAGAGACGACTAGAAGAGTATATTAAGAATGTAAAAGTAATTTTAAATCACGATAAAGCTTCTACTACAGCCCTAAAAAGTATGGTTGAGGCTTCTCATTATGTAGTATTGGTTACTCAGTCAGCCAAACATGCAGCCAGTGGTGCAATTCAGAAGATATTACGTCAAAGAGGAGATGACCCATTGTTTCCTATAGGGAAAGGGTCTTCTAGTATTATTGCTTCACTTCTTTAAATACTCCAACCATCCTTGTTTTCGTAAATTACAAGCAGGGCAATTATCACATCCGTAACCCCAATCATGTTTTATTGTTCTATCTCCATTGTAACAGCTATGTGAATCTTCAAGAACAATATCTAAGATAGGTTACTTTTACATAACCACGCCAAAAGCGACATTTATTCTTAAATAAAACTTAAATTTAAATTCCTCGAAGTTTTAAAGTTTTTACAAGAGAAATACATAAAGGTACCAAATACGACATTGTTTCTTAATTTAATTTGAAATATATACAGTTTTAAACAATCTCCTTTTTTCGGCATTTACCCTTAAATATATCTTAAAGTAGCCTTTTGAACTAAAAAAGTTCCTCATCATCAAGCCTAATCATGGCACTAACGCGTTTATTCCTTTTAGTAAAATCATACTCCCCATAAAAATTGATATGACTCCAATGAACTATAGAGCTATTTTGAATAGCTTGAATAATTTCATCCTTCTCTTTTTGAGATTGAGCCTGTTGAATTTTTTTACTCATGTAGAGATAATTCCAGAGGATTATAGAGTTTTGAATTAGTCGTTTGGAGTTGTTGGCAATATTTTGCTCTTCTACTGTTGAGACTTGAAATTCTGCATTGTTTCCAAAGAAAACGGCTTTAGAAAATTTGTTGGATGCTTCCACTTTGTTGAGTTGTTTTTCAATGCGTTGGCGAAGCTCAACATTATCAATATAAGTTAGTAAAAAATCTGTTTTTATAATTTTTCCGAACTCTTTGATTGCCCTATATAGCTTGTGTTGACGGCTATAAGAGGTTAATCGTTTTAGCAGTTGTGAGGTGGTTGTTTTTCTTGATTTGATAGTGACAATGAGTCGTAAAATGTCATCCCAATTTTCTTTGATAACCTGCTCTTTTATCTTATGCTTTGGAAGCAATTTGTAGCCTAGAGCATAATACTCTTTTGGAGCATTGAAGCTATAGAATTGTTGCTTTTTAAAGTTTTTAATGCGTGGAGCAAATGAAAATCCTAATAGATGAGTCAACCCAAAGATAACCTCACTATATCCATGAGTATCGGTTGAGTGTATATCACTTTTAATGACCTCATTGTGCATTAATCCGTCAATGACATACCCACTCTCTCGTTCAGAGACATTGATAACTTGTGAATGAAAAAGTTGATGAGATTCATCAATAAAAGTATAGACACTTACACCTTTTGCTGTTCCAAAATATTTAAATGAGTATCCTGAATTGACTGATTCAATAGAAGCATTGATATTGAACTTTTGACCATCACTAGAAGTATGATTTATATCTTTTTGATTTCTAAGCAATTTAACTATCTCTAACTGATTCATAAATGTGATAACTCTATTATTGGCTTCAATGGTGTTCTCTCCTGTAAAGTACCATATCTTGGTGTTGTCAAGTTGCTTCTCATTAAGTCCTTTGGAAATTTTACCTATTTTTGCAATATTAATATTGCATCCATAACCCAATAGAGAAGCTAATAGTAGGCTTTGATTCCTCTCTTTTTTACTTTGGGTATAGTGTTGAAAAGCTTCTAAAAAGTTGGTCTTTTGATTAATGGAATGCAACACATCAATAACAGAGAGATAGTCACTTTTAGGAAAATATTTGGAGATAGACTCATCTTGATGAAGCTCTTTTTCAAGTTTGGGTGTTTTAAGGATAAAAGAGTCTGCTGTTAATCTAAAATTTGTATTTAACTCTTTAATAATCCTCTCGTTAGTCTGTTTGTAGCTACTCTCTAGTTTTGATTTTATTGGCTCTAAAAATTTATCCAAATCTTTTAAATGAGCTAAATCATAGGTTTCCAATAGTTCATTTTTATCTTTTTCCCATTTCTCCTTATCAATCAAATAACTCTCAAAGTTCTGATAACGATAGGAGTATTTCAGATTAAGTATTCCTGATTTTATGGCATCACTAATATGAAAAAAGAGCAATATTTTATAAAGTGATACTCTAAATTTCCCCTCTTCAAAAATAACTTTCTGCTCCTCTTCACTCAAAAACTTTCTAGGGGAATCTTTTTGAATATCTCCATCGTGATTTTTGAAATAGTTAATCGCCTCAATAATATTTTGATGAGAGCTTGTTTCGTCAAACTCAATGGCTTTAACTACTCCTGATAGTTTACCTTGAAGTGATTTTGATTTTTTCTCAATAAATGTGTACCTCTTATCAGTTGAAGATTCAAACAGTTTTTTTTCTGAAAGTATTTCTGTTAGAACGCTACTCTTTTTCTCTACAAGCTGTTTGATAAGATATACTTTTGTTGAAGCATTAACGGTTTCATTTTTTAAAATAGCATCAATCTCATTGATTATTGAAAGGTTAGACTCTTCTAGTGATTGAATGATTCTATTTTTGTTAGGTTCCTGCTTGAAACTAGCCTCTTTTTGAGACCTAAGTGATGAATTTTTGGCACTTTGAACAATCGAGATAAATCTATCAATTAGATTATCATTACGGATTAGATATTGATAATAGATGAAAGATAGAAGGAGGAAAGTTGTATTTAATTTGTCTTTTTGAGTAAGTTGGGTTGTTTTCCCTTTCTCTATCCATCTAGCATAATATTGAGCCATTTTTGGAGTAACTCCTATGGTCTCTATTAACGCACTTATAGCATTAAATTTGGATTTCATTGTAACAAAATGTTCCAAACTCAATAACATATGTTTTCGATTGGTAGAGTGTCCTATTCGTTTATACTGTATGATATTGTACTTGTTTTTATAACTACTGTTTTTATCTAAAAACTCATCAAGCACTTTTAATCTTTCATCATTTAGATAAGGTTTTAGTTTGTTTAAAACCTCTATTTTGTGATAACTTAGAGCAACTGAAATAATTCTCAATAGTTCAGAATAACTAGGTATCTCTATCTTTAATTTTTTTGAAAACTCAATTAAAGAGTAGAGTATCTTTTTTCGATGTACAAAACTATTAGCAAGATTAATTGCCTCTTGTTGAAGTTGCTCTTCTATCAAGTCATCATAAGGCTTAATACCCAAATGGGTTTTTATTAATCTCTTATATCGCTGAATGGTTCTTAAATTACTAGGGATGATTTTAGTTTTTTTAAGATTATAAATCTCTTCGATATAAGATAAATTACTATCATCACTCTCAATTTTAAAAAATCTATTGGTTGCTTTAAAGTAGCCAAACATCAAAATAAATAGGATTTTATTTGAAGCTTTATTAATGGAGTTTAAAGTATTCATTAGACTACTTGGTAATTTGAAAAAATACTCTTTTTGTTGATAAGTGAATTTTGGAGATTGTTCTAAAAATTTTTCTTCTTCTTTGGTTAGGATTTTTAAAGTTGTTCCCATGAAGTCATTCCTATTTGTTTTTTATTCTTATTGTATATAACCTTTGCTATACTTAGAATAAGTAACGAATTGTTTTATACTATTTAAATCTATTTTAATATAAATTGAATCTGTATTATAAACGGTGGTTTAGTTAACTTAAAGGAAAATAAAAATGTTAATAGGTTATGCCAGAGTCTCAAAATCTGATGGAAGCCAAATTTTAGATTTACAGATAGATGCACTAATAGAAACAGGTGTTCAAAAGGAAAATATCTACTCTGATAAAGCATCTGGAACGAAAGAGGATAGACCAGGATTAGAACATTGTTTGAAAGCTCTTCGAGCAGATGATATTTTAGTTGTTTGGAAACTTGATAGGCTTGGACGAAACCTAAAGCATCTTATCTCTATTGTTGATGATTTAACCCAAAGAAAAGTTGGATTCAAAGTTCTCTCTGGTCAAGGAGTAAATATTGATACCACTACTCCATCAGGCAGAATGGTATTTTCTATTTTTGCTGCTCTCTCAGAGTTTGAAAGAGAATTAAACCGTGAAAGAACCATAGCAGGACTTCAAGCAGCACGAGCTAGAGGAAGAAAAGGTGGGCGAAAATTTCAATTGACCAAAGCTCAAGTGAGATTGGCTCAAGCTTCTATGAAAAATCGTGATACCTCTGTAAGTGAACTCTGTAAAGAACTTGGGATTACAAGACCTACACTTTATCGTTATGTTGGTCCAAATGGTGAGCTTAGGGAGTTTGGGAAAAAGGTTCTTGGAGTTTCAGAAAATTCAGGTTAAATTTTATTTAAGAATAAATGTCGCTTTTGGCGTGGTTATGTAAAAGTAACCAAGATACCTTCTTCTTTAGCTAATACAAATGTTTCAGCTTTTGTAAGCTTAATAAGGGGATATTTGAAAATTATATTTGATTCACTTCCTATATTTAATGATTTTTCTAAACTTTCAATAAATTCAATCCGACAATCAGGATAACCTAAGTAATCTGTTTGGTTAATTCCTGTAATAATATGCTCTAATCCTTGTTTTTGAGCATAAGCATGAGCAATAGTAAAGAACATCGCATTACGATTTGGCACAAAAGAAGCATGGAGATTTGGCTTTGTATGATGTGAATCATTAATATTTTGATTTGTGTTTACATCAAGTAGAGCAGAATCTGCAAGTTGTGAAAATATATTAAAGGAGATAATATAGTTTGGTATATTTAGTTTTTCAGCAATTTTTTTTGCTTGTATTAACTCTATTGAATGTTTTTGACCATAATCAAAAGTAATTGTTTCCACATGGTCATATCTCTTTTTTGCCCAAGCTAAACATGTTACACTATCTTGACCACCACTAAACACTATTAATGCACTACTCATTTATTTGACTCCTAAAAATTTATTTACTTGAATACTGAATCTAAATTGAGGATATTTTTTAACCAATTATACAATAACTACTATTTTTCTTATAAATTTTATTTATTTCTCTAAATTCTTGGCTATATTAATGTAGTTTATTTTGATATAATCCCATCTAGTATCTAAGGGAAATATATGAATCACTTTGAAGATTATTATAATGAAAACAAACCAAATATACATGAAACTGATGTATCTAAGACATTAGAAATATTAAATAACTATATTTCTAGTGTAGGAGAAGAAGAGAGTGACTATTTATCTAAAGTATCATCTTTTTTGGACTCTAATGAATTAAAAAACTTTATTAATGATTCTTTGCGGAATTATGCCTATAAAAGAATATTTAATATGGCTTTGCTCTTATTTAAAAGTAATGAAAAATATATTGAAGATGCATACCTTTCTACACAACTAAATCTCACTCCCCATCATAGCCCCAATCTGCTCTTTAAATTCAAATAGCTTCTCAACATCATAAATCTTCAAGACATTCATCATCTTCATAAATACCCAAAGACCAGTTAAAAGAGCAGGAGCCGTATACTCTTTCCCCTTTTCAATAAGTCGTCCAGAGAGTTGTACTAAAAACTTTCTAACAGCAGGAGCATTCTTATCTTTTGAGTTTTGGATTTTCCAAACAAAGAGACAAGCATAAGAGACTACTAAAAGCCTTTTAAATAAAGCTTCTGGTTTCTCTTGTTGCCAATTTTCAAGGTTAAATCCAGCTGTTTTTAGTAGCTTAAAATAACTCTCTATTTTCCAACGATGATAGTACCAAGTGCCAATAGTCTCAGATTTAACATCTTTTGGTACATTTGTTAATAGTATCCATTGAGCTACAA
>FPHE01000094.1_pt1 | contig 16118 bp, 17 predicted proteins | sample 1057201 | NCBI WGS metagenome assembly FPHE01 (sample SAMEA4473311, study PRJEB15554) | hydrothermal vent metagenome | biome: marine basaltic hydrothermal vent biome; feature: marine hydrothermal vent; material: water | place: Pacific Ocean | collected 2011-06-14/2011-07-23 | depth 1155 m
CTTAATTAAACATTGAACTCTTCAATTCATCCCCGTCTTAGAGAACGGGGTTTTCTTGAAGTTTTTTGATAAAATTGATACGAAGCTTTTTAAAAATAGTGTTGTTGTCTATATTGTTGGTTGTCAAAAGAGCAAGATACCAATTATCTTTTAGATACAATATCTTTAATGGAATACAATGAGCATAATAGAAGTTATCTCTATATGTAACATTGATATAGTTTTGTTGATAAATGCACTCCTCTATCTGCTCAATAATCCTTTTATTTGATTATAAAGCTTTACATCAACAATAGATAAAAATCTTAGAAACTCTTTTGAAGTTTTGTGATTGTGTTGAAAAAGGTCATAAAACTGCTCCCTTTTAAGCAGAAAATAGCAATCCCCTACCTTATTAAGCCTATCTCCAAAATGAGGTTTTAAAATATCTTTAAAATCATTTTGGATATTTCGTGGGTTTTTTTCTCCCATAGATAGAGCCAACTCTTTAACACAAACTCTATCTTGTGTGGAGAGTTGCTCTAAGATATAAAGTATTCTTGTTGTCTTCTTCATGCTTGAAGTATGCCCAAAAGTATCTTTAAACTATTTTATTAGGTCTTATGGTAGCTAAAGAGTAACATAAAGAGTCTATAGGTTAAACTCTATTGCTGATAATTTATAGATGTTATGATGATTTAATTGCTACAACGATAGATATTTTAACAAAAAATAATCTATCTAAACAGCTATATTTAGGCATTTAGCCCTACACAATCATAACACAAATTGTCATTATAATTCCCCCATGAGAGAGATATTTTTTACCTCCTATTTTTAGTATCTCTTCCTCATAATGTCCTTAAAGGTTTCTACTTCATATTCTATTTGCCACAGCCGATTAGGCAAGGTAGAAACTTATATTTCTAATATTTTTTCATTTTTAAATATCAATGGTATAATACTATAAGTTTAAAAAGAATAAAGGCAAAAACATGAAAATTCTTCTTATTGAAGATGATAAACTTTTTAATGAAACCATCCAAGACTTTTTAGAAGAGGAGGGATATAAACTTCAAACAGCACTAGACCCTTATAGTGCTTTAGAAATCTCTTATAAGAGTCGATTTGACCTATATCTCTTTGATGTAAATCTCCCTTATGAGAGTGGATTTGACCTACTTGAAAAACTCCGTGCTAGTGGAGATAAGACCCCAACTATATTTTTGACCTCTCGTGATGATAAAGCTTCGATGATAGAGGGGTTTGATATTGGTGCTGATGATTATATGAAAAAACCCATTGACCTTGATGAGCTTCTTTTGCGAATAAGAGCAGTTCTACGGAGACAGACTAGGGGTGATAAAATTAAGCTAGGTGAGTATCTGCTTGATTGTAATGCAAAGAGGATTTACTATAATAGTAAACCTCTAAGTGTTACTAACAAAGCTGTGGAACTTCTGCTTCTACTTGTATTAGCCAAAGGTGAAGTAGTTAGAGTGGAAGAGATAGAGAATCATCTATGGCATGTTAGCCAAGATGCTAGTTTAGGAGCTATTCGTGTCTATATTACTACTCTTAAAAAGTATTTTCCTGATAATATAGAGAATATCCGTGGAGTTGGGTATCGGTTTATTTAAAATCTTTCAAAGCATACTCATAAGCCTCATCAAAACTCATTACTCTACCTTGATGCTCTTTTGCAAAGCGTCTAGCAGACATTCGTCCCTCAAAAGCATATTTGCTTAGAGAACTCATCGTACCTTTTACATCACTTCCTACTACATAGGTGGCATCTTTTACAGATATAAATTTTAGAGTGTCTACTGCTACTACTTTTATATCTTTTATATTGCTTTTTTTGATACTTTTATCTTCTGCAAGACAGTGGATAGAGCAGTACTGTTTTACTTTTCCATTGGAAGTGGCAGTGTGATTTGTTTTGTAGAATAGAGGGAGTTTCATACCACACTCTGGACAGGAGTATTTATCTTTTCCTGATTGAAGCATAGTTGTTTTTTCTATGGCTACGGTTTGGAATCTTTCAAATTTTTTTGTAGTTGGTTTTGTATTGCTATTGGCACATGCTATTAGCATAATGGATGCTAAAGTTAAACCTATTAATAGTTTTTTTTGCATAATTTCCTCCTTGTTTTTGGCATTATAGAAATATTGTATTAATTTAGAGTTAAATAGTAGAATAAAACTTATTTTTAGAACGAGATTTTTTGCGTGAAGAGGTATGGGGTGAGGATAGAACTATTAAAGTGGCTATTAATAGACTCAAAAAAAAGATAGACCCCAATGGAGAAAAAAATTATTTTATCTCTGTTAGAGGAGTTGGGTATAAAATGGTTTAATAGAGTTTATTATTTTACCTCTTGACACTTTACTTTTTTAGGATAATTTGTTAAACTATACTTTAACAAATAAAAGAGATTACAAAACTACAATTTTGGAGTAGACTATGATAGAGCCAATAAGAGAGAAACAACAACGACTGCTTAATTCAATAAGAGATATAGAATATAAGAGAGAAGCATTTAAGTATATTGATAACCGTGAGAGGATGGTAGGGCTTATTGGTTCTCGTGGAGTGGGGAAAACTACTCTGCTTTTACAGTATATTAAACAGTTTGACCTTGATGAAGCACTCTATTTTTCTGCTGATGATTTGTTGGTATTTAATTATGGTATTTATGCTATTGTTGATGAGTTTTACTCTTTTGGTGGTCGGATAGTTGCTATAGATGAAGTGCATAGATTTAAAAATTGGTCGCAACATCTTAAAAATATCTATGACTCTTTTCCTGATTTAACTATTCGTATATCAGGCTCTTCGATGTTAAATATACTCTATGAGAGTCATGATTTAAGTAGACGACTAGTGCTAAAGAGAGTAAATCGTTTAAGTTTTCGTGAGTATCTTATTTTAAAGGAGAAGATTGTTTTAGAGGCTTATACTTTTGAAGAGATACTTGATGGACATCGAAAAATAAGTTCTCAAACTGTTCAAAAATATCCGAAAATTTTAAGATATTTTAGAGATTATCTACAAACTGGCTGTTACCCTTATGGGATAGAGAGTGAATTTTTTTCAGAGAAGCTTTTTAATGCTTTAGAGAAGATAATTTATGATGATATTCCCTCTCTTAATAGGATAAAATATGACCAATTGGCTGTTTTTAAGAGACTTATTTTTATTATTGTGAGTGCTAAAGTCCCCTATAAAGTAAGTGTTGATAGGTTATCTAAAGAGTTAGATATTAGTGAACCGACACTTTATATCTATTTTGATATTTTGAATAAGACAGGGATTTTTAATTCTGTCAAAAAGTACTCAAAAAAGCTTTCAAGAAAACCTGATAAATTGCTTTTTGATAATACCAATATACTAAATGCTTATGCCAAAGAGTATAGGATAGGAGTGGAGATTGGCACTATTAGAGAAACCTTTTTTGCTTCATGCTTTGGAGATGATTTAATACTCTATTATTCTGATATAGGGGATTTTAGAGTAGATAAATATATTTTTGAAGTGGGTGGAAAAAATAAAACTTTTAAACAGATAGCTGATATAGAGGATGGCTTTTTGGTAATAGATACAGATTTTACGACCCATAAAAAGAAAATTCCTCTTTGGGTCTTTGGATTAATCAAAACTGATAAGTAGCATTTAGATACATATATCGCCCTGGTTCATTAATTAACATTGTGTCTGACCCATCGGTCATTAAAATCAAATCTTTATAGGTGTTTGTAGTGGCATAGGTTTTATCAAATAGATTATCTACACCAAATAGTAAAATCAATCCATTATCAAACTCTCTGCTTGTTTTGAAATTAACTACTCCATATCCTGCTAATTTCTGCTCTCCGTTATCACTATCTATATCTTTCCAGTCATCAACGGCGACAAATGAGAGTTGCATATTTCCAGAGTCATCATAGTCATAAGTTACAGAGGCGTTTAGTTTTAGAGGGCTAATATCTGCTAGGTCTTTATCCCTCTGTCCTGTTGTCATTGTATCTTTTTCACCTTTTTTATAGGAAAGTCCAGCATCAAAATAGAGTGAGTCGGTTGCTAGATATGTTCCACTAAGCTCTGCTCCGTAAATAGTCGCATCTATATTTTCAAAGTTATTCTTTTTTAGGCTTCCGTTGTAGTAGATATAATCTTTTAGTTTAGAGTAGAATGTTTTGAATTTAATTTGACCATTTGGTAGGTATCTCTCTACTCCTATATCAAGCTCATAGTTTGTGGTTTGATTGAGTGATGGATTACCATTTAAGACTCTCTTTGGTGGTTTGATTTTGGTGTTATATTTTACATTATATAGCTCTCTAGCATCTGGAACTCTGTTTGATTTTCCTACACCTGCAAAGAGTTTTGTATCTTTGTTTGCTTTATATGTAGCAAATAGACTAGCACTTGATGATTTATAATCTCTATCTTTTTCTGTAGTTGATGCTGTATCAATGGAGGTATCATCATATCTTGCTCCTGCTTCGACCTCAACAGCTCCAAAGCTCTTTTTTCCTTTGAAGAAGATACCTACATTTTCTGTATCTACATCATCTATACTTTTTCCTATTGTCATAACAGGTTTTGAGCCATCAAGTGTAGTTACTGTATACTCTCCATCCCAATTTCTTTGGCTGGTATCAACTCCATAAGTTAGTTCACCTCCAAAGGCATCAGTAGAGTTTTTGAGTTTTGCCCCTCTCATCTCTGTTGTGAGGTGATGGGTCATATATTTTCCACTACCTTTGGCTATAGCTCTATATCTTGTACTCATTGGGTGGTCAACTTCAGAGTTATAGAGTTGAAATTCAAGTTTTTTAGAGAAGCTTGAGAGGTTATTGATAGAGTATTCTAAGTTTAGCATATCACTATCATCATAATCGGCATCCATTTTGCTTGATGGGTAGAGAACATCTTTACTTCTGTTTGCTGTATAGCTAAACTTTAACTCTTGGTCATCTGTTATATCAACAAAAACTTTTCCCATATACATACTCTTTTTAAAAGCATCCATATCTTTATACTCTGGTGCGTAGTTGAATTTGGCTGTATTGGGGTTTCCCTCTGTATAGTTGGCTAACTGCTCTGAAAAATTATCTCCATTACCATCCTCATACTGCTCACCCTCTTCAGTAGAAGCAGAGAAGAGGAGACGAACTTTATCTGTTCCTCCACTAATAGTTCCAGAGGCTTTTTTATATCCAAAACTACCACCATTGAGGCTAATCTCTCCAGTTATCTCTTTACTAGGTTTTAGGGTTGTTACTTTGACTGAACCACTAAGTGTTCCAAACTCCTCTACATCAAAAGGTCCCTCCTTTATCTCTATATCATCAATAGCGTGAGTAACTACATGTGAGATAGGTGGGTCCATTCGATTTACACATGCTCCACAAATTTTTGCTCCATCTATAGTGACATTAATATTATCTCTTTTCTGTCCTCTTAGTGTAATATCATTGGCAATCCAACTTCTCCTGATAAGTGAAACAGATGGAACTTTTCGGCTCAATGCATCTGCAAGGTCGGCAGATTTTACCTCTTCTCCACTTACATTTTTGACCACTTTGGTGTTGACTGGTGTCCGTTCAGTGACATTGATGTCTGCTAACTGTTCTGATGCTTGAAGCGAAACGATACACACTAGAGATAGATAGATACTTTTTCTCATTAATAAACTCCTATTATGTTAATAATAAACTATTATAGAAGAGTTTTGTTAATTTAGTGTTAAACAAATCATAGATATTATATCTGTATGAAAAAACAGATATGGATAGCAACACTGCTTTATACACTCTCTATTATATTTTTATTGGGACTGTTTTATACTTTTTTGAGTAGTACAATGGAGTTTATTGTAGCTAGTCTATTAGTTATAGCCCTCTCTTTAGCTTTTGGTTATATCTTGAACAGCTATATCTTAAGTCAAAAGCTTACAATAGATGAGAATCTTTTGCATCTAACAAGAGAGATACTTCATGAGCTAAATATACCTCTCTCTACCATACAAGCAAATAGTACCCTACTTAAGAGAACACTAAAAGATAATGAAAAAGCTTTAAAACGATTGGGTCGTATAGAGGATTCATCAAAGAGATTAGAACGACTATATGCAGAGCTTATTTATAGTATTAAAAAAGAGATACACTCTATTGAAAAGGAGTCGTTTAGGGTTGATGAGTTAATAGAGGAGAGAGTAGCTGTATTGAGGTTACAGCAGAGAAATCCTTTCTTATTATATACAGAGCCACTTAGTATATCTGTAGATAAGATTGGTTTTGAAAAGATGTTAGATAATATCCTGATAAATGCTATGAAATATTCTGATAAGAGTGAGCCTATTACTATAAGATTAAAAGAGAATATTTTAACTATTGAAGATAGAGGTATAGGTATGGATGAGGTGGAGTTAATCTCTATATATGAGCGATATTATCAGTCTGATAGTACTGTTCGTGGTGAAGGGATTGGATTAGCTCTTGTCAAAGCCTATTGTGATGATGCAAAGATAAAGATTTGGATTAGTTCCCAAAAAGGAGAGGGAACTAAAGTTAGTTTGGCTCTATTAAAAGTTGCTTGTTAAGTACATCTCATCTATCTGAAAATCATCAAAATCTTCAAGATTATTAGCAATAATGAACTTTTTAAGTTTTTTTGTATATTGACCTCTTAGTTCACAGTAGTTAATTAGATATTCAACCAATTTTAGTGGGTCTTTTGTGATGTCTCTCTGTTTTCTAAAGCTCTCATATGCACCTCTTCCTATAGTTACAAAATAATCATCAATTGCATCACTAATAGATTTATATTTTCTAAGATAGACAGGTTTGCCATTTCTAGTCTCTCTTGCTCTTATACGAGGTTCATTTTTATTGTATGACCACATTCCAAAAATATTGTTTCCCTTTTTGAAAAATCTTGATTCTCCCCACGCAGACTCAATTGCCGCTTGAGCCAATACAATGCTAACAGGGTGAGTTTTCATACGAGATAGAAGTTCTATGCCATCATTAGTTCTATATTTTTTATATAGATTATCCAAAAATATCAAATCATCTGAAGTTGGATTAACTGTTTGAAGAATCTCTTCTACTTTTGCTCTTTGGACTTTTAGTTTCTGTTTGCTAATTAAAATAGCAGGTAGTATCATGTAAAAAAATTTCTGTTTTTTCTCTGAAACTTGGAGTTTATTTAATGATACAGTACTTGTATAGTTGATAGGTGCAATCATCTTCTTTTTAAAAATAGTAATATCTTTTGGAGAATTGATTCTTTTATTTACCGTCATAGCAAGTTTATTGCAAGAAGTTTTAGGTTCTTGGTATACATCAAGATTGCTATCTGCCTCTATCGCATAAGCAACTTCTGCTATATAGACATCGTCTAGTGAAAATGTAGTAATTGTGACGCTTATAAATATTAAAAAATATTTAATCATGTTATGTTACCTTTTCTGAAAAAATTTGAAAATTATACAACTTTAGTCTTAAAATATAACAATTTTAGTAAAAAAATATTGCATATAGAGAGTGTTTAAGAAAAAATTTAACAAATTTGTAACACCCTATCTCTTTTAGTCTATTTGAATTATTCTATAAATGTAAGTGTTTTCTACTGTAAATAAATTTTTTTGCTAAAATTACATTTAATTAAATTATAATTTTTACAATAGTAATTAGTTTTTAGCTTTTTTTGCTATACTTACGAGCATAAAATTAAACAATTAGGAGAGTGTCATGGCACTATTTGATGATGTAAAAGAGGTAGTTGTAGAGCAACTAAATGTGAGTCCAGATGAAGTAAAAGTGGAATCTAAGTTTGTAGAGGATCTTGGTGCTGATAGTCTTGATGTAGTTGAACTAGTAATGGCACTTGAAGAGAAATTTGATATAGAGATTCCTGATGAAGATGCAGAGAAAATTGCAACTGTCTCAGACGCAATTAAATTTATTGAGAATATTCAATCATAAACCGTAGGGGCAGACCTATGTGTCTGCCCTAATTTTTTTTATATTAAATGTTAAAATATATTTAAAAATACATATTAATATATTTTTAAATATATCTTAGAACGAATGAACAGGAGATAGAGTGAAACGAGTAGTAGTTACTGGCTTAGGGATGATTAACAGCGTAGGGCAAGACAAAGAGACGGCATTCTCTGCCATCTTGGATGGGAAGTGTGGTATCAAAGAGATTGAGCTTTTCGATATTGAGAAATTTTCTGTAAAAATTGCAGGGGAGATTGTCGGCTTTGACCCAAGTGAGGTAATGAATCCAAAAGAGGTCAAAAAAGCTGACCGATTCATTCAACTTGGTATAAAAGCTGCAAATGAGGCGATGGAGGATGCAAATTTTGGTGATAATATAGATATGGAGAGATTTGGTATCTCATCTGCATCAGGTATTGGTGGATTGCCAAATATTGAAAAAAACTCGGTTATCTGTGAGAATAGAGGTCCTAGAAGAATCTCTCCATTTTTTATCCCTTCGTCTCTAGTTAATATGTTAGGTGGATTTATCTCTATAGAACATGGGATAAAAGGTCCAAATCTCTCTTGTGTCACAGCATGTGCCGCAGGAACTCATGCTATTGCAGAGGCTACAAAGACTATTATTCTTGATGGTGCAGAGCAGATGTTGGTCATAGGTGCAGAGTCAGCAATTTGTGGTGCAGGAATAGGTGGCTTTGGTGCAATGAAAGCATTGAGTACTAGTAATGATGACCCACAACGAGCATCGAGACCATTTGATGCAAATAGAAATGGTTTTGTAATGGGTGAGGGTGCTGGTGCATTGGTTCTTGAAGAGTATGAGTCTGCTGTAGCAAGAGGTGCTAGAATTTATGCTGAAGTGGTTGGTTTTGGTGAGAGTGGTGATGCGAATCATATTACAACTCCTGTACCAGAAGGACCTCTTCGAGCTATGAAAGCAGCTATGAGAATGGCAGGAGATATTAAGATAGACTATATCAATGCTCATGGAACTAGTACTCCTGCAAATGATAAAAATGAGACAGAAGCTATTAAAAAGCTATTTGGTGGCAAAGAGAACTGCCCACCTGTTAGTTCAACAAAGGGACAGATAGGTCACTGTTTAGGTGCAGCAGGAGCAATTGAGGCAGTTATATCTATTATGGCTATGCGTGATGGTAAACTTCCTCCAACAATTAACTATACAACTCCTGATGCAGATTGTGATTTGGATTATGTTCCTAACAACTCAAGAGATGCAGAGGTTAATGCAGTTATGAGTAATTCGTTTGGTTTTGGTGGAACAAACGGAGTTGTAATCTTCAAAAAAATATAAGGGTATGCTATGGCAACTTATTTAGAGTTTGAAAAGAAAATTGAGCAGATTCAGCAAGATATTGACTCTGCTAAAGCGAGAGATGATAAGTATGCTCTTGAGTCATTTGAAGAGGCACTAGACAAAGAAGTAACTAAGACCTTTGGAACGCTTAGTGATTATCAAAAACTACAGTTAGCTAGACATCCTGACCGTCCATATGCTTTGGATTATATCCGTTTTATGATGCATGATGCATATGAGATTCATGGAGATAGAGCTTTTCGTGATGACCCTGCAATACTCTGTTATATCGGTTATATTGATGGTCAAAAGACAATGTTAATTGGTGAGCAGAAGGGGCGTGGAACTAAACATAAACTAAAAAGAAACTTTGGTATGCCAAATCCAGAGGGGTATAGAAAAGCACTCCGTGCTGTAAAACTTGCAGAGAAGTTTAATATACCTGTACTTATGCTTATAGACACCCCAGGTGCTTACCCAGGGCTTGGAGCAGAGGAGAGAGGACAGAGTGAAGCGATTGCCAAAAATCTTTTTGAATTTACCAATATAAAAGTACCTATGGTTTCAGTTGTTATTGGTGAAGGTGGCTCTGGTGGTGCATTGGCAATTGGTGTTGCTGATAAACTGGCTATGATGCGTTATTCTGTATTTGCTGTTATCTCACCAGAGGGGTGTGCTGCGATTCTTTGGAATGACCCAAAAAAGGTTGAACAGGCTAGTTCTGCACTAAAGATTACACCTAGTGATTTACACAGTTATGGTCTGATTGATGATATTTTGGATGAACCACTAATTGGTGCTCATAGAAATAAAAAATTGGCATCAGAGATTGTCAAGAGTTATTTTTTGGAGAGGGTTCGTGCTTTAAAAGAATTATCTGTAGAGGAGATGTTACAGCAACGCTATGAGAGACTAACCTCTGTTGGAGCTTTTGCTGAAGAAGAAGAAGAGGAGCAACAACAACAGTAAGTTGGGATAAAAAATGTAAAATAAATATCTATTTTGCATTCCTAAAAGCTTTGAAAAAATCATTTAATCTCTGTTTTGACTCTTTTTTTCGGTACTTTTTTGAGAATAGTTTTAAAAAATTATTAATCTCTTCTTTTTGATACATTTTTTCTATATTTACACTATTATCTAAAATCTTTTTCTGTAGAGTATCTATTACTAACTCCATATCTTGTTCTTCTGATATAGCTCTATAGAATTGACCTATTATTATCATATTATTTAGAAATTTTAGATTCTTTTGTCGCAGAGTTCCCTCTTTTATTGTTGGAATATTTTCTCCTAAACAGATTTTTTTTAAAAACTCCTCAATATTTTCTCTATTTCTCTTTTTCAAAAATTTTTTTAATAGCAAAATAAAATTAGAGCTATTATGTTTAGCTTGATACTCAACCAATATCATAAAGGAGTGAGCTATCTGTATTTTTGTTTTACCATTTTTTTTTGTTGTTTTAATATCTTCTGTGTAAGCAATATAGCACATATAGCTAACTAAAATAGCAATTTTTTTGCTATCACAATTGCTATAAGAGTGCATAGAGAGCAGAGTATTTAGTAGTAGGTCTATAAATCTCCTTTGGGTATCCTGTTTTATAAATAGTTCGATTAGATTACTCTTTGGACTATCTATCTCTATAACTAACTTTTTTTGGTCAATTGACTCTTTAACCTGCTTAACAAATATTTTCTCTATTTCACGATTAATATTGATACCATTTTGAATATCATAAAATATATGACTAACAAGAGTATTATCAAACTTGTTTAACTCCTCTTTTAATAAAACTAGTGCAAATCTAAGATTGCTTACTCCTCTATCTTTGGTAATATTATCATATATCTTTTCGAACATGCTATTGATAACAGTTCTTTTTAAATCTGCTATCTCTGTAGCTTTCATACCACGAATATTTTTTCTAAAAGCTGGTGTAGAGACTAAAAATGTATCAAGATTTCTATAGGCTCTTATCTCATCTTGTTTGGTGACTTTTTTATTTAATAGTGCTTGTAGTGATTGAAGTGCGATTTTACCTTTTGGGTCTATCTCTTTGACTTTTTTGCTAATATCATAAATAACTATATCAGTTTTAGAGAGAGGAAAATTCTCTATCAACTGATAGCTATCAAAGCTTTTTCTCTTATCCGTTCTAAAAAATAGAAGATTTTTACTAATATTTTTCATTTTTTTTCAAAAAATCGTAACAAAATAAATTTTTGTTGTCTATTTAATGTTGTATGCGTAATACAAAATCAAAATGAAGGATGTGCTATGAATAACAGCGACAACGACGAGGGTTAGATTGTATAGGATGACATCTTATTCAAACCTGAGGTAGTTGCCAAATATATCTTCTTGGTATCTTTTGGAACAGTTGGTAGTATGGTTTCGCTCAAAAAGTAGAGACCATACTCCAAAGCTTCATAGCGATATTTTTCCATAAAAGAGTCAAAATCTACTTTTGCTCTTAGAATCTTCAAATCCCCATCTACTTCAAATATCATATCCAAGATAGGAGTAGCTATAGTCATATATTGACTATTAAAATCCTTCAACTTCTCTTCGATAATCTTACCATCTTCTAAAAGTAAAAACTCCTCAACCTCTTTGATAAACAAAATAAGTTCTAAAAAGTCAGTATTCTCTTCTATTATCTGACTATTGATATTAATAGATATTATACCATCTTTACTACTTATTATTAAAATCTTTTCTAATTCAATTTTATCTTTATTGTATATAGGGTAGAGTATAATGTTATTATTGTTAAGTTTATAGTTATTAAGTATCTTTTTGAGTAGTTCCTCTTCTCTACCTATTATCATATAATTCCTTTTTTAATTATATAATATAGAATAAGTAGTAAAAGAATAGAGCTTTACAGCTATCTTACTATTATCGTACAGCTATTTTACATCTATCCTATAATATGGAGCCATTCTATCCTCAAACTCATATGGAATCTGTATCTGCATTAGGCTTCTATCTTTTCCCAAAATCTTTTTTGCTGTCTCTATATCAAATTTTTTTCTACTAAAAAAACCAAAATAGTTTATAGCACGGTTGCTAGAGTTGGTTCTGCTTATCATAGAGTAGGGAAAGATATTATATGTGATAGTTCGATTATTAAATATAATAGAAGTGAGATTTTTGCTATTTTTACTCTCTTTGATAATAATAGATTGGTCTACTCCAAAGTTTACTATACCCCTGTTGCCATACTCATCTATAACAGAGTAATCAGGATTGATAGTTGTTTGGATAGATTGTAGCTCGATAAAATCGGCACTAGGATAGAAGTAGGAGTACCAGATACCTTCAAGCTTTTTAAGTAGTTTAGAATTTGGAGTAAATATAGATGTTGTCTCTTTTTGTTTTTTGAGTTTAATTCTATATTCTTCTATCATATTTGATATAAGCTCCTCATCAAATCTAACAGAGTGGTCAAAAATTTCTACGGGAATCTGATAGTGTTTCTCTAGCCCCTCCATCTGTAATCGTACTATACTTCTTGCATCTTTTGCTCTTCTTGGGTCAAAGTTACATATATTGGTAATGCTTGTTGATTTTTTATAACCAAATAGATTTGCTACCTCCAAAGCACCACCTGTATAGTTTTTTATAACAAAATCTGTTTTCTGTGCTAGTCTCTCTTTGTCTCTATCCTCTTTTAACATAATTTCCTCCCTTAATTTACACCGATATTATATCAATACTACATTAAAAAAATATCTATAGTTTTGAGAATAGAGTCTATAATCTTGAAATGAGATTATTTTCTTATATTGTAAACTAAGAGTAATCTACCATCTCTATCTTTAAGAGTAATTTGATTTTTTATATCTTTTACAGCTATATCTATAACTAGGTTGGAGCCGTCAGTTATTTTTTTAGCTGTATTGATATTGCATGAGATAGGTAGTTTAGCATTTGAGGTATCAACAGATAGTATAAATCTTTTTTGACCTTTAAGATTAAATGTTCCTCTCTCTATAGAGCTTTTTCGACCTGCTAGTTTAATACTTTTACTTGTTGGTGGATAGATAGTAATGTTTATATCTCCTGGATAAAATATATTTAGGCAATGAGTCTGTTTATCTCCTTTTAGTTTAAAGCATTGGTTTATGACTTTGACCTCTGGGTTTCCACCCCCTGCTAAAGCAAAACCTAATAAAGATATACTGATAAAAATTATTTTTTTCCACATTTTAGTCCTTTCTTAATTAAAGTTTAACTACTATTATAACACTATATCAATTATTGGAGTATAAAATTATGAGATTAGTTATGTTCTTTATTGTTTTGTTACTATTTATGAGTTGTAGTTCCAAAGTAGCTATTACTGATAAAAAGGTTAAACGAGTGGCACTTGTGATAGGCAATCAAGATTATGGAGATAACTCACTGCTCAATCCTATTAATGATGCTATAGGCATTAAAGAGACACTAGAGAGAATAGGTTTTAGTGTGACTTTGAAAAAAAATTTAACTCTCTCTCAGTTTTATCAAGCGTTAGATGAGTTTAAAGAGAAGATTGAACCCAATAATACAATAGTTTTTTTATATTTTGCAGGACATGGAAATACAGTTAAAAATAGTAAAGAGGAGCATTTAATGATGACAGATAAGGGTGAAAAAGTACTTGTAAGTATCCATAAAATCTATGAGTTTTTGGACAAAACAGAAGCTAGACACAATATAGTGGTCATTGATGCTTGTAGAGATTATCAAAATAGTTATACTTCAGTAGATAAAGCTAAAGCCAATAAATATATTAGCAGTGCAAGAAATTTTAGAGGTAATTTTAGTGTAGGTAGAAAGATAGAAGAGAAGGAGTTTGTAATTTATGATAATAACTGTTCTGATAAATTCCCTCGTTCTACCATTGTCTCATATGCAACTAATTTTAATCAGATGGCAAAAGATTGGAGTATTCATGATGAGAATCATAGCCCCTATAGTAGACAGTTGATAAAATACCTAGATGATGAGGAGATACCAATAGAAGAGGTTTTTCGGCGTGTTCGTGTAGCACTTATGGCAGAGACCAATGGTACACAGATGAATACCGAAGAGATTAGTTTAGAGAAAAATGTATGGCTAGTACCAAAAGAGGGGCAGGTGGCTTTTGCACCACCGATTTGATTTAATGAAAAATGAAAAATGAAGAGTGAAAAATGAGAGGGATTATATTACTATTGCCACTACTATTGAGTGGGGAAAACTATGAGGAAAAATATTTAAAAGATGATACTTTTCATCCATCAAATATAGCTATTCATACAGATTTAGGTTATAGCTCTTATCTAATAGAGTTACACTCTAGTGAGATAGATAGTGCTATAGATTATGATATTTTGGAGTTTACTTTGGGGGCTTCATACTCTTATGATGATTGGATGTGGGGTGCTTATAGTAAGTTTGTGGTTGATGAGGTTATAAGTAATATGAATACTAAAGGAGAGAGTCTTGGTGACAAGGCAAATATAGATAGAGATGAGTTTGCTATCTATACCAACTATACACTAAGAGAGAGTGAGAGTGATGCTTGGAGAGTCAATGGTATATTGAGAGTAAGTTCACTAGATGCGAGTGATAGTTACATCTCCTATCACCACTACACTAGTCAATTTAGATACCAAACCCAAGATTTGGCTATATCATTAGTCTATAGTCAAAATCCAAATAGAGATAGCTCTTGGTTTGCTAATAGTGGGCTTCTCTATAGCCAAGCCCAAGTAGAAATGTATGAGGGGGTAGATAATAATTTACAAGATAGTTTTGTAGATGATAGTAGTTTTGCTATAGGTGTTAAACTCTCTATGGGATATAACTATAGGATTTTATCAAATCTCTTTTTTACGCTTAGGGGAGACTATTGGCATTCAGATTTTGAGAAGTTAGAGGTGGAGTCACGAGTGGGGGATAGATTGCCAAAGGCTAGGCTTAGAGAGCAGGTATATTCGGTTCATACTGGTGTTACTCTAACTCTATAATATGCTACAAGAGTCACACTAACTACATATAAATCACAACAAACAGAGAAAAAAAATACATGTATACACCATCTACAATACACTAAATAATCACTCATCCTTATTCCGATAGTTAATATAATACGGCATAACAAATCAAAATTTGTTTAAACAAAATAAAAAAGGATATTTATGAAAAAGATTATTAAAGCTGTTGGTGTTATTGTGATATTGGGAAGTGTAGCTATTGCTTCTACTAGTTCGGTTGCTACTACTGGGATTTCAAAGAGTAAAACTAAGGATGCTACAACAATTCAATATTGTGACCCAATAGAACATTTAATGGGTATGTGCAGAAGCTCTCAAACTATATAATTTTTTGAATGAGATAGAACTTTTTAGGTGAGGGTACATCACCTTTGCTATTTATAGTAGATTTTTCAATTTTGTACTACGCATACTTATTGAAATTGGTGTACTCTCTTTTAAAAAGTTCTATCTTCCTCTACTGGATGCTCTAAGTGTAGCTATATCTATTATATTTGAGCCTGTAGTAATATATTTACCATTAGTTTTTATTCCTAGCTTATAACTAAAAGGGACTTCTATCTCCTCTATAAATTTAGGATTTTCTATTAATTCTATATCTATAAGTGTTAATCTACTATTTAATAAAATATATAGAATATTATTTTCAATACCAAGAATATTACCTCTAATTTCTCTTTTATTATAGACTGTATTTAATTGCATTTTACTATTTTGTTCTGTAAATATATGTATTTTATTATCTCCTATTATAAATAGAGAGTTTTGA
>FPHE01000018.1_pt2 | contig 16020 bp, 10 predicted proteins | sample 1057201 | NCBI WGS metagenome assembly FPHE01 (sample SAMEA4473311, study PRJEB15554) | hydrothermal vent metagenome | biome: marine basaltic hydrothermal vent biome; feature: marine hydrothermal vent; material: water | place: Pacific Ocean | collected 2011-06-14/2011-07-23 | depth 1155 m
AGTTGGGTCTCAACAAAGCCCAATTTATTGTAACGGTAGTCTATGTTAACTTGATTATTTTTAATGGATAGAACATTACCCTCTCCATCATATTCAAAATTCTCCTCTGTACCATTAGGATAGGCTCTTTGGATTACTGTACTGTTTTTATCATGCTCTAATAGTATCTCTTGATTATCTGATTTGATTTTTTGTAAATTATGAGAAGCATCATACTCAAAATCAATATCATGTTCTAAAAAACTTAAACGCTCTAAGGTCTCATCTTTGGTGTAGCTACTATGAACTTCAATATTATTTTGCTCTTCCATAATAATATTGGCTTTTTTGTCATAAAAAAACTCTATTTTATGCGTTGAAGTTGAAGCCTCTTCAAGATTGGAAAGAACATCATAAGTATAATTAAATTCCACTTCACTACTATTGTCTTTGGCTATAACTTTGACTATGTTTTGGTTGTCATCATAGCTAAAATAGAGTTTGCTACCATCTACTCTTGTTATGGTTTTTAGCGTACTGTCAAGATTGTACTCATACTGCTCTGTTTTTGGAGACTCTCCATACTCACTAGGATAAACCTTTACTTTTACTCTATTGTGTTCATCATACTTATACTCTGTTGACCTCTTTGCTGGGTCAACTATTTTACTCAATTCCCCTGTCGGTGTATATTTAAATATTAGAGGCTCATTAAGAGCATTGGTATATTGGGTGACTCTGCCCTCTATGTCATAAAAAAGCTGTTCTTGTGTACCATCTGCTAAAATAACAGAAGAGATTTCTCCTAGTTGATTATACTCAAATTTGGTTTTGTTACCATTAGCATCTATTTTTGCTGTCAGTTGTGACTTGGAATTGTACTTATAATAGATAGAGTTTTCTATAGCATCAGTGCTACTTTTGACTAAGCCCTCTTTTGTGTAGCTGTAACTTTGGGTTGTTTTATCAGGATAGATGACTTTGAGGAGATTGTGGTTTGTATCATACTTATAGAGTATGGTTTCACCATTTTTAGTATAACTTATAGGGTTTGGATTTTTCCCCTCATATTTATAACTCTCTGTAAGCTCATTATCCTCTTCTATCTGCAAAAGCCTATTTTGCTTATCAAATAGTTTTTTGACTACTTTACCACCTCTTGTTGTAATAGTAGCAGTACGACTCTCTCTATCCCACACCTCATTAGTATTACTACCATCAGGATAAGTAATCGCAGAGATTCGTCCTGTATAGTCCAACTCAAACAGATGACTTTTACCTTGACTATCTTGTTTCTCTATTAACTTTTCACTATGCCATATATAGCTATACTTCTCTTGGGCTTCTTTGTAGCCCTCTATCTCTCCTTGGTCACTGTAATAGAGAGACAATTTTGCTCTATTTTGATTATCATATATATGCGTTAGATAGTAACTATTGTTCAAATTGTTATAATCATACTGCTCTATTATTTTATTTTGAAGTGTGATAGATTGTAGATAACCATTTGAACTGTATTCAAATCTCCATACTCTATCTCCACTATCCTTTAGAGCATCAATAAAACCATTTTGATTATAATGAAATAGAAAATAGGATTTGTTATTATTTGCTATCTTTACTAATTGGGAAGAGTCGTTATAGGTTATAATAATAGCGTTGTTATTGTTATCTCTTATCTCTATTAGATAATTATCTTCATATATCTCTATTAATCCATTGTCATAGAGTAGTTCAAATTTTTTACTATCTAACTGTTTGACCTCTACACCTAAATTGCCACTATCTATAAAAATTCCATCATCTCCTCGCTCAAACTGAAACCATCTACCATCAGATAGATTTAAACGATAGTTATCTTTATCAATAGCTACAAAGCTTTTTTCATAACTGCAATATCTATCAAATCCAAAAAAACCTTTGTACTCTTGATTGCTTATATAGGTGATATTTAGATTGATTGGTATAACTCCTACTAGTGATGGAAAATCATAATCATAGATAGTTTGAGCTGTTCTTAGAAGAATAGGAGAACCTTTAGTAGAACCTAATTCTCCTGCTTTAGAAGATTTGGTTGGTTTGTCTTGATGAATATTTAAAATAGCTTTATGAATAGACTCTTTAGTGATTCTTGGCTTTTGTGTAGAATAAGTACCTTTTCCTGTCGTATAATTAGGGATACTTGCCCATATGTTAGATAATCTATTTTGGAATTGTACTGCTGATTTTTTACCTTTCATATAGTTTTCCAATCCACACCATTTTAAAAGTTGAATTCCTAATCTGTCTTGTAATTTCTTATCAAAAATATCATTGTCATTTAAATTTAATTTTTTTTGTAAGCCTCTAAGTGATTTTCCTACAATTTGATATTTTCCAACAGCAGAAGAGTTAAGTTTATTTTTTGTATTTTTTAATATTTTATTCTCTAACTCTTTAACCTCTTTTAGAGTCATTTGAGATAAAGGCTTTGATTTATCATCAGCATATTTACCATAGAGTAAAGTTATATCATATTCACTTTTATAACCCTCTTTTATAGCTCTATCTTTTGTTGTACCTTCTGCTTCTGCAATTTTTTCTAAAAGATTATGAATACTGTTCTTTTTATTAGTATTTAATTCTTGTTTATGCTGAGTAGCATCATTGTTTTGAATTTCTATTTTCCCTTTATCCGTAATATTAGGGGTAAAAGGTGGAGGACTACAAACAAGTGTACCCATAGTATTTTTGCTATTCATATAAAACTTATCCCCACAACGAACAACCTTTTTACCATTGATATTAACAGAGGAAGAGTGGTCTATAGGTTCAGATTTATCTGATACAGTCTGACTCTTTATTCCCTTTTCTGTTCCTGCTTCATCTCCTGTTACCTTATTGGAGTCACACTTCATGGTAAAAGCTTCATTGCCATTTAAAAATACATTTTTACTAGTTTTGTTTGAGCTATCTAGTGTATATTGCACAGGATAGGGTACAGGTACTTTATAAGGACCTGTTAAGTTGACACTAGGAGCTAAAAAAATAACTTTTTGTTTACCACATTTTCTTGCACCTAACTGTTTAGCCATCTTCTCTACCCTTTTCAATAAACTCTTCAGAAACTATCATATCAAGAGTTATTTTTTTTGTATGTTTACTTGCAGATATTCTTTTTCGATAACTTATATATATAGCATTATCACTCATCTCATCTGCTCGTATATCTACAACTACGGTGTCAATATCTAAATAAGAAGCTAACTTTTCGTTCGCAATATGTACTTCAGCTTTAAAATGAAAATCAGGTAAGATAAAAGCTTGAACTGATTTACCTTTTAGAAGATTCTCCAAAATAATAATATCACCAACTTCAAAATACCCTCTATCTTTAAGTTGTAAATTTGGATTTGCTCCGTTATTATGTGACTCTTGAAAATCATCAGGCATAACAGGATGTTTGTTTTCTAGCCAATCATTATCAAAAGTACCTGCTAAAGCCAATCGAGGTTGCCATGAACGGTGTATAAAACCTAAACCTTGTGGAGTATAATCTCTCTCTTTTTGCTCTATAAATTGACCTTTTGCCTCTATCTGTGGAGCTTCTATAGCTATGTTCTGTTTTATTAATGATTTATGAAAAATCCCTTTACCTATTGGATTTTGATGATAATATTTGAGATATTCACCCTCTTTGTTGGGGTCAAGTACCACTCCCCCATACGCATTTTCATAACGCAGAGCTACTTTTGTGGTCTTTTGGGGTCGGCTAACTCTCCACCCTCTAAAACCATCTCTCCAATAGCGTTCCCCTGTAACTGTAAGATTCTGTTCAACCAAAACCTCATGATTATCATCAGATAGAGGGCGTATCGCTTTTATACCACAATCCCAATATCTTTTTGGTTCATCGCTATGAGCAAACCCATTAACCACCAAATCAGCATGAGGTTTATAAGCGATATAATCACTCTCAAAAAGTACAGAAGCACTCATATTCTCCTCATAAAATATATCTGTACCAAAAAGCTCACCCTGATTTGGGTCAAGCTTTAGACTCCATAACCCCTCTTTATCTATTTGGTCAAAAAGATACTTGACTCTAACCACTATAGAGTTATATTCTTTAGCCTTATTGTCCCAAGAGAGCCAACCAATAGCAGGAAAAGATGTATAGTTTTCAAAAAGCATTAGTTTATATCCACCACTTTACTATTTATCTCTATATGTTTAGAACCCTCTATTTTTATCTTTTTCCCACTTAAAATAATAGTTCCATCAGAGTTTAAAATAAGCGAACTAGAACCTACTTGTAGTTCATATCTTTTACCTACTACAATGTGTTTGATTACACCTACCTCTTCAGTGCTACTTATGGCAACGGTCTCATTTTTAGAAGCCCCCACACTCACTTGATAACCTGCACCGATAGAGAGTGCTTTAGCGATACCAATAGTCTCTGTTTTTGCCATTCCTACCAATTCAGTCTGATTTGCACCAACTTTTAGAGATTGATTTGCACCTATTGTAACACTCTCATTTACTCCAACTTTTTCTGTTCTATTGACACCAATGGTAATATCCTCATTGACTCCAACTTTTTCAGTTCGGTTATTACCTATTGTAATCTTCTCATCATGCCCTACTGTCTCTGTCCTATCATTCCCTACAACTGTCCTCTCATCATGGTCAATATTATTATCAGAGTCATGAAGAACATGAAGCAGATGGTCTTTTTGAGCTTTCATATGAACAAGTTCAGAGCCTCCTTTGTCTTCAAAACTTAGCAGATTAAACTCATCAGGAGTTCCTGGCATGGATTGGGTTTTGATATAAGATTTGGTCTTATTTGCAGGTAAATCTTCTGGGATTTTATTCTCTCCATTGTAGAGTGAACCAATAACTACAGGTCTATCGGGGTCACCATTTAAAAAGTTGACTATTACCTCTGTATTGACCCTTGGGATAAATTGAGCTCCCCAACCATCGCCTGACCAGAAGTTTGCAAATCGTATATAGCAACTTGTGGGGTATTGTGGGTCAAAATGGAAGATTACTCTTATTCTGCCTTTGTCATCCACATCTACAGTGTTGAAATCAGGAGTAGGGGGGTAGTTTCCACTTGATACTAGAGCCGTTACAGTGCTGTGGATTACTGGTTTGCTTATATTGTATTGAGGTATAAAGGTTGTGGCTATGGGGATAGCTTCAAAATCACAACTAAATTGCCATTTTCTTTTATCTGGGACATCCTCTTTGTGTTCCTCTATGGCATTTGGGAAAAAACAGTCATATATCACTCTTGTGATAATGGCTTCTATATCTAGTATTGTTTTTTTCTCATCTAGTGTTCCACCATACCCCTCAACAGTTAGTAGGGATTGACTTCTGCCATAGATGGTCTCCGATGGAGAGTATGCTTTTTTACTATCTTGTTTGATGTATCGTTGCAAATCAGCAGTGCGACCCTCTTCTAATCTATCTCTTAGTCTATAGTGCTTTAGGTCACTTCTCAGTTGTGCTGATTTTGGGTTATCTTTTAATGTTTGGCTAAGTGGGGTCTCTCCTGTTGTTGAGCTAAACTCTTGGCTTGGAGCTTTGAACTCATAGTAATCCTGTTGGGTATGTGTGACTTTGAACTCTTTTGAGAGATTGAAATGACACTCTAGTGGGTCATCAAATGGAATATAGGCATCATTTATATTATCTAGTATTATTTTAAATGGAGTTTTATCTCCTTGGATATTTAGAGTGATTCCCTCCTCTTGACAGAGCATCTGTATAAACTCTAAGTCGCTTTGGTAATATTGAGTGGTATACTCTCTTTTGGGTGGTGGGGGAACATGTGACTCAAATACCAAATCCAAGAGTGAACCGTAGGCTGAGACTATCTTTGAGATAATATCAACTACTGTCATCTCTTGGTATATCTCATAGCGTTTGGTCTCACCAAGATAGTAGAGAGGAGAGACAACTTTTACACTATACATATGTTTTCTATCTATCATACCCTCTTCTAATACTCTAAATATTTTTCCATATATCTCTTTTCTCTCCGATATAGTTTTCTCATCTTCTAGTAAGATATGCACATTGGTATCTACTATATCTTCTACTTTGATTCGTTTTGGACTTACAAATGATACATCATACCAATAGGGAAACCCCAAAGCACTCTCACCTTTTAGAGTATATATGTTGTATGTTCCATCTGTTACTAATGGATGAGGTGAACTATCCAAAAGTTTTAGTCTTGCTTTTATCTGCTGTATCTCTGGGTACATTTTTTTCTCCTATGGCTTCAGTTTGAATTTCTGTAATAGATTTGAATTTAAAAGGAGATTTGCCGATTTGCCTTTTACTATAAGACTATTTCCACTAGAAGATATGATTACTACGCCGTTTCTTCTTCTTTTTGGATGTAGTTTATAGAGAAGCTTTAGTAAAGCCCATCTGCCTTTGCCCTCTATCTCTACAATTGTTTCAGAATCGAGGTCTTTGAGTCTAAATTTAGCAGATAGTGGATTGTCATTTTCAGATAGAATAAATCGACTAAGCTCTTTTGTACCATTTACTTCATAGTTTAGTGACTGCGATTTATACTCTAAACTCATACTCAAATAGTTTGGATTTAGAGTAATTGGCTCTATGTCAAAAGTTATCTCTAGTCCTGTACCATTACCGTTAAATAGTAGTTCTCTGATTTTTTTTACTTTGGACATACTATTTTCTATCTTTTTACTCACTTTAATTGATGAATTATGGCTTATCTCCTCTTTATGTGCTTTATAATAACTATCCCATATACCATCTTTTTTGAAAAAATCAACAAAATCGTTTATATCTACATCTTTTTTTGATTGAGGATTGAGTGGAAATTTGTTTGCAATATTTTTACTATACTCTTTATAAACCTCTTTATACTCTTTTTTTAGATGACTCTTGATACCCTCATCGAGTTTTCTCCAATTTTGGTCAAGTATATCTCTATACCAATCCCCTACAATAATAGGAAGTTTTTTGAACTTTATCCACAAATCTTTTTTGAGTTTATCACTGACTGTACCAGTTGGATTATCAGCACTTAGCATCTCCTGATAGACTATTTTTAGTTTTTTGTTGATTGCTTTTAGTTTTGATGAAGGTAGCCCCTCTTTGTCTACTAATCTATAGTACTCTTTGTAGTAGCCTCTCATCTGTAGTTTATACTTCTCATCGGCATCTTTTTTGAGTGTTGTTAACTTATCTGCCACATTTGTGATTTTACCTGTAAGAGCATTTTGAGACTCTTTTACCCTCTCTTGGGTAGTCAATAGATAGGTATTCTTTTTTAGAGACCTTATTATCTGAACAACAGGGGATTCTGTATTACTAAAGTCTGAAAGTTGTCCAGCCAAGGCATCACTATCATAATGTTTCGCAATCGAAATTTTAGAGAGAGCCATATCCCACTCTTTTGTATAATCATGAAAATAGAGTCTTAGTACTTTTTTATATATTTTTTCAAACTCTAGGGTAGAGTACTCTTTTGTTCTTCCAAGTATCCAGTTATCTTTTATGACTGATTTTAGTATGAGTCTTGACTCTTTGACCATGACCTTTCTATAGCCATTTTTTGTATATATACCTGATATTATATAAGAACCATCCTCTAGTTCATCACTTAGTACCTCATCTTTAAATTGAAAACTATTTAAATCTTTGGTCTTGGCAATTATTGACATCATTCTATTATAGTAAAATTTAATCTTATTAGAGTTTGCTAAAATAGCACTTCTTGCTTTTTTTATACTCATCTCATTTAGTTTTATATCACTCATCTCTGTAGAGAGAAGTTTTGCAAAGTGATTGTTGAGAGTAGATATATCTTTTGGCTCAATCTCTCCCCATCTCTCTAGCATATACTCCTGTAAAAACTCTGGGTTCTCATCTCGTTTCTCTTGATTGGCAAGAAGTAAATAGGCTTTTAAATTATAAGTTGTTCTTGCTCCATCATCAAGATTATCAAGTAGTTCTCGCTCTATAGAGAATGCTACAGCATTTAGAAGAAGTAGGTTTAAAGTTTTGTGATATAGCCCTCTTATAGATTCATCACGCTGTGCGACTTTGTAGTATCCAGGTTTCCAAAAGTCTGATGATATATCTCGTTCACATTTTGCATCAAGACAGAGTAAGTCTAGTGCTTTGATAATGTTACCCCACTTCTGTTCAGTTTGTTTAGGGCTTTCTGTTTTAGAGGATGTCTCTATATTGTTTGAGTCATCAATAATTTCAACTCTTCTATTTATAGCTTTTCCCTCTTTTGTACTATTGTCTGCAAGAGGTTTTGATTCTCCTTTTCCAAAAGTAGATATGGTATCTCTCTCAATCCCATAAGATACAAAAAATCTTTTGACCGATTTCGCTCTCTCTAGGGATAGCTTCTTGTTTGCCTCAAAAGAGCCATCACTATCTGTATGTCCAATAATCTTTATTTTTTTAATATTATTTTCTCTAATCTTGGATATTACATCTATAAGACTCTCTTTTGCTGATGCTGTTAGTTCAGATTTGTTTGGTTTAAAACTTACACTACCATCATCAGAACCACCAAGCATACCAAGCTCTTTGGCTCTCTTTCTATTAGGTGTTTTTATGTGTTGTGAGCTTTTGACCAACTCTATATCAGCTATCGATGCATCTACCAAAGCCCTATATTTATCTACTTTATTTTGTACTTTGGGAACTTCACTACTCTCTTTGTTTAGAAAACTCAACCAGTAGTAGGCAGAACTAAACACTATAGCAGATAGAAGAGCTACTAGAATCCACTGTAATATAGTATATTTTCTTTTGAAGTTTTTATCAATCTTGACTAGATTAGACTCGGAGAGGATAATTTTGTCAAAAACCCTAGGTAGAAAAATCCCCTTTAGTAGCTGATTATTTACACTTGTAAAATAGATTCCTCTCAACATCAAGGGAGCATGAAATCTTGTTTTGGAGAAGAGTTGAGAGTTAAATTTAGTAATTTTTTCTATAAGTTCTCTTAACTTCTCATCAAAAAAATATGCTTTGGCTCGACTATCTACATCAAACTCTCTATATAGTTTATCAATTCTGTCGCTCTCCAATCTTCTCTGTAGTAGTGAGAATTTTGTAGCAATAGTATTCTCATTGATATTTACTAAGTTTTCATCAAAGGTAACTCCTAGTATCTCCCTTTTCTCTTCATCTGTTAGGGTATTGAAGTATTCATAAAATCCATCTACAGACTCTAATCCAGAGATAATGACATATATAGGGATTTTAGAAAAAAATGCTTTGGATAGTTCATCAAATCTTGCTCTTAGAACTTTGGCATACTCTCTTAACTCCTCTTCACTATCTGTATAAAACTTCTCAATATTTACTGTCAATATAATACCATTAACAGGCTTTCTCCATCTCTCTTTTTTGAAAAGTCGCAAGAACTCATTCCATACAACTCTCTCTAATCTATCTTTGTCCGTTGAGACATAAGCACTTGGGACATTGATAAAAACACTCTCTTCAGCAAAAAACCATCTAAATGATGACATATCATCCCTGTTGTCATTGTACTCACTATCTTTGTAATTAATATTGACAGGAAAATCAAGACCAGAATTTCGTAGTATAGAGGCTTTTTTTGACTGCTCTTCACCTATGACTAGATACCATGGTAGCTCATAGTTCTGATAGGATATAGATTCGTATATGGAGGCATCTCTAATAACATCTTTGGCTCGGTTAAACTTTTCTCGTAAGGCTGTTGCTAGTTTTTGCTCTTCTGCTTTTTGTATCTTTTTTTCTCTTCTTTTTGCCCAAAATGATTCAATTTTCTTCTCTCTTTTTGCTCTGTTCTCTTCTTTTGAGAATAGTAGATAGAGTAGGTTTATAATAAGTATGGAGACAAAGAAGATAGAGCTATAGATTGCTCTTTGATTAAAATCTTCATAGAGTGGTTTTCCCAAAAATAGAAAGCCTATAGCCAATAGAAATGTGATAAAAAGTAGCCAAAATGACCAAGTTTTATAGAAAGGTTTACTGCTCATAATATCTCTTTACTCTCTATTATTTTATGCTCTTTATTTAGTGCTTCGATTAATGGAGTCTCATTGCTAGAGACTAGATAGCTAAATGCTGTATAGATTAAAAGCATAAATACCACTACCGTAGCTAAGATTACTTTATCTGATAGTTTTGAGTATAGCTTATGGTGTCTTGTTGCGTGAGGGTGGTCAAGGTAAAATTTCTCTTTTTGGGAACTTATATTTTTTATCTGTCTATATAGATTCTCTTTTAGAGTATTTAGCTCTTGCAGTCTGTTTTGCTGTTTATATCGACCTCCAAAGCCAAAAGAGAGGCAGACAAAGGCTAATTCTAATAGGTTTATATATTTGCTAGGTTTTGTCATAGATTTATCTAATATCTGAAAAAACTTATCACCTCCATAACTCTCTTTGTGATAGTAGTTTAGGAGACTAACCTCTGCCCAATGACGGTTAGAAGCCCATGAGGAGTTAGCTATGAGTTCATCACAAAATGTACACATCATATATCTAGCAATTTCCAGATAATGGCTATCCCCACCATATTTATTTAGATTTTCAGCAAATCTATCCATCTCTTTATGCATATCTCTGCTGATTGAATCTATATCTTTACTCTCTCTAAGATTAATTATAGAGTATGTCTCTCGAAAAAGCCCTTTTGCAGATGCTAAAAAAGGGTTCTCCTCATTTAGGTTATCATAATAATTCAAATTTTCACTTGGTAAATCTATATCTGATGACTCTTCTGTATTTATTAATCTAGTTTTGCTTCCACTATCTTTTGGAAAAATCAAAACTGTTCTATTTTTATCACTCTTCATCTATATCTCCCTATCTCTTTTTGATTGCCCAAAGCCTAAATTCTAAACCACTCTGCTCTTTTTCTGATAGATAAAATGCAAATCCTCCTGATTTAGATAGCTCTGCTATATTTTCTCTACTCAAATTAATTTTAAAATAGGAGCTATCTACTCTGTGAGGTATCTCTCTCGGTGCTATTGAGAGATGCGATAGTTTATATCCTGATAGGTTTAAGTTGACTAGTTCTCTTATTCCTTCAACTGTAGAGATTCTAAAATTGTTTATAATAGTTTTTTTGAGCTTATCTTCACTAACTGTTTTTGAGGATATAACAAGTACAAAATAGTACTCTAGTAGCATAGATTTATCTGTAAGTATAGTACGATATAGACCAAATTTACCTTTTTCCATCTTGAGTGCTATACTATTTTTTTCAAGAACCATACCTAGAAGCTCTTTTACCTTTTCAAAGAGAAGTATGAAACTTTCATTTTGCTCTTTGTGATTGTATGTGAGTGTATCTACTACTCTCTTCTCTTTTGACATAAAAACTGCCAACTCTCCAACCATTGCATTTAACTCTACAAATAGGTCTGCTGGGTGTAGTTGAGATTGAGTTGTATAGTAGTGTAGTCTACTATAGGTTCTATTGATAAGTTGTAGTATAAGATAATCTCCAAGCTCTGCTGATTCTAGTTTATCTCCACGAAGTTTATCGGCTATATGTTCTGACCTATTTCTTAGTATAGATAGTATCTCTTCTAGTTCAGAGCTAATTTTTTTTGCTTTGTGCAGATGAAGATAGGTTGGTATATATGTTTTGTCTAGCAAAACCTCTCCGTCTATATTAATATCTTTGATATGAACAAGTTTTATAACTGTATGACTCTCCTTTAACTCTTTGGTTCTTAGCAGTTGAAAGTTTAGCTCTGAAAATACTATATCAGCAGAGCTATCTTCTCCACTATTTATGTTTGGGACATCTAGTATAGATTTTGCTCTATATCTCGTCTCTCTACTCTCTTGATGCTCAAAAGATAGCTCATCACGATTTTTTATAGCTAGAGGAAGAGCTAGATATATATCCTCTCCTATATCGGAGTTTTTTATATCTATGCCTAGAGAGTATTCTGTATCAGATATATCAAATAGTGTACCATCTGGCATCACTCCCCAAATATATTTTATAAGTATTTTACTCAAAGATAGGCTACTTTGGTCTATCTCCATATCAAAGATTCCCCATTGGTTAGACCCCATAGCTCTTGTTCTCTTCATAAGCTCTGACATCATATAGAAGTTATTTTGTTGAAAATGTTGAGGACGGATAAACAATCCCTCTTTCCAAACTACATTTCGTACCATATTTTACCTTTTTCTATTTTATCTATACTCTTAATTTTGACCTATTTTGGGTTTCCATATAAAGATACCTTTTCTATCTATTTTTACCTTGAATCGATGAAAACTGTTTATACTATCATAAAGTATCAAAAACTCATTAATCATACTAGCAAATAGATATGCTTCTCCAAATGACGCATATCTATCAGGATTCATCTCCAAAGTCACCTCTATACCACGAAGGGGAAATCCTTGATGTAGCATCTCACTAGGTCTAAATGATATATTACTAAGTCCTAAAAGCATGGAATTAGTATGCTTTTGCTGTAGTGAGTCCGAAAAACCGATAAAATCATAGCTCTCTAAAAGCGTTCTAAATGTTTTTATATTGTTTAATGAGAGGTAATTCAGAGACATATTTGATATAATTCTCCATAAAAAATCTCCCTGTATAGGTGGTAGAAAACTTTTGGATGGAGTTGTTATGTTTTTCACAGATACATTAGATATAGTTGAGCTAGAATCAAATCTATTGATACTACCCAAGTTTAACTTTGAAGGTACATTTTTATTGGTAGCTAGAACTTCTGTCGATATAGTCATATTTCTATTTAAATAGCTTTTTTGGTCAAGCTCAGGAGAAAATCTAATAAAGGTATTTATTCTCTTATTATCCTCTGATAACTTAATTCTTTCAGAGTAATATCTCTCTTTTTGTTCTGTATGTTTAAATAGCCCAAAAGGCAAAAATTCTTGGTATTTATTCTGCTTCATTGCCCAACCTTCTACTTTTAATATAGAGTATATCTCACTTTGACCATCTTGAGATAAGATTAGCTGATACTCCTCCTCTTGATTACTTTTGTTAAAAGGTATCGCATCTGTTTTGAAGATATTTATGGCTGGTGTGCAAAATAACCTAAAGTTATTTGTATTAAGTTTTTTACTTAGCTCTAACTCTCTTTTTAGCTCAATTTTAATTCTAAAACTATTACTGTTTTCTTTAGATACTCTTTTGAGTTTATCAAATCCTGATATATCTATAAAACTGAACTTATCTCTATAGCAAAAAAACTCTTGGATGAGCATATATCCCTGAAAAATTGTCTCTTTTTTAGGTAAAATATTCTCATTTTTTCCAAAACCTACAGCAGAAATAGTATCATTACCAAGAGTACATTCTACTCGCTCATCAGCCTCTCCAACTATTAATGTTATATTTTCAATAAATCTGTTGAGATAGAGATATAGCTCTTCAGAGATATGATTAGAACCTCCAAGATAGAATCTTAGTTTATCCATATCCAAATCCAAGAGAGAACCCTGTGAAGTCATAGCAATATCAATCTCTATAGTAGAGCTAAATCCACTCGAAAAGTATTCAACTTTTTCAACTTTTAATGGTAAAAGTTCTACATCATAAGATGTTTTAAATGAGCAGTCCACTCTATGCTCATCACTATACCCAAAGAGCTTTGTATCTTTTTTTATTAGTTCTCTTTGCATCATATTTATCTCTGGAGTAAACTCTATAATAGTATATGATGGTATGGGTTGTAGATAGTTAGACCATAGTAGCCCAGTTAGAGCATGTGTAAACTCTGGAAACTCTTTGTCCATACTCTGTCTAAGTCTTCCTATTAGAAAAGCAAAACCCTCAAGTAGCCTCTCTACATCAGGGTCTTGCCCTTTTTCTGATAGAAAAGATGCCAATCCAGGGTTTCGTTGAGAAAACTCTTCACCAAGAGTTCTTAATGCTTCTAACTCTTTTGTGTAATAATCATTGATATTCATATGCTTTTACCTTTATATGTCCATCACCAAATATACTTGCCTTATAGGTTACTTTTGCTTCTTCTCCATTTACAGACATCACGCCTTCGATATTAATGCGAATTGTACTGATATTATATTGGTTCTCTATAACCGAGACAGAGACATATGAGAGTCTCTTCTCATATAGAGAGATACTTTTCTCTAGTTCTCTCTCTATTTTTCTTCGAGAGTTGAGAGGAGTTAAGTCCATATTATTTAAATCAATTTTGCCATAATCAAAAGCAGATTCAGAACATCCACTATATGTCAAAAAAATATTTGCAAGATTGTTTGCAATAGATTGATAGAGTACTCTCTCTTCATCTATACCTGAATTGATAAAAGTACCTCTCAATCTCTCAAATAGACTCCCCCTATACATAATTATTTATTTTTATCCAACTTCCCAACTAGAGATAGTTCAAAACTTGCACCCATATATTTGAAGTGAGGTCTTAATAACATGCTAACCTGATACCAACCTGGGTCAGTAGGTACATCTTCTACCTCAACTTTGGCTGCTCTAAATGGTCGCTTACTTCTAATCTCTGCACTAGGATTCTCTTGATTTGCCACATACTGTTTAACCCACATATTTAGCTCTCGTGACAAATCCTCTTTTTCTCTCCATGAACCGATATACTCTCTTTGTAGAACTTTGATATAGTGAGCCATTCTAGTAACAGAGAAGAGATAAGGCATCTGTGTACCAAGCTTATAGTTTAGTTCTGCTGCATTTCCTTCTGGAGTATTTGCAAATTTTTTAGGTTTTTGTGTAGAGTTCGCTGCAAAAAATGCTGCGTTGTTACTACCTTTTCTCATAGCAAGAGGTATAAAACCTAGCTCTGATAGCTCATACTCTTTTCTGTCTGAGATAAGAACCTCTGTTGGTATCTTCATCTCAATATCTCCCATACTCTCAAATGTATGTACAGGAAGATTTTTTACAGCTCCACCACTTTTGGGACCAATAATATTTGTACACCATCTATATCTAGCAAAACTCTCTGTAAGTCTTGTTCCAAAGGCATAGATAGTATTTCCCCAAAGATACTTCTCGTGGTCTGCTGATACATCTTCTCTATATGCAAACTTTTTGATTGGATTATCTTCTGGGTCATAAGGAGGTCGGAGAAGAAATCTAGGTAGAGTTAATCCTACATATCTCGCATCCTCATTCTCTCTAAATCCACGCCATCCTGCATGTGTTGGTCCTGCTAAAACATCATCCAAATCTTTTAAATTAGGTAGCCCTTCAAATGAGTTTAATCCAAAAAACTTTGGTCCAGCTGATGCAAAAAATGGAGCATGAGCCATGGCTGATATAGATGCTACTTTATTTAGGAACTTCATATCAACATTGGTTGGAGCTAAAGAGTAGTCTGCCAAAATAGTACCCACAGGCTCACCACCAAACTGACCATAGTTCGCAGTATATACATGTTTATATAGACCTGATTGAGTAATATCTATATTCTCCTCAAAATCTTCAAGTAGTTCATCTTTTGTGACATTCAAAATCTCTATTTTGATATTCTCTCTAAAATCTGTCTGCTCAATAAGAGTATAGAGACCTCTCCATCTCGACTCTATCTCTTGAAATTTTTCATGATGCAAAATTTCATCAACCTGTTTACTAAGTTTTTTGTCAATCTCTGCAATCATACTATCAACAATACTTTTGTTGACTCTATTTCCTTGGTCCTCTTTTAGTAGCCCTTTTATTAGCTCTTCTACACCACTTTTGACGATATTATAGGTTTCATCCTCTCTTGTCAAATTAGTTTGAGATACAATACTATCAAGTAAACTTTCACTATTTTCAACACTTTTATCTGCCTCTTTTGTTACTATATCACCCATTATTTTCCTTTTTTATCTACTACTTAGACACTTAACTCTTTAAGAATTTTTTCTCTTTTTTCGTCATCTTTGATAACACTCTCTATAGCTTTTTTGAATGCAGGTACATTTCCAATAGGACTTTTTAATGCGATTAGAGAGTCTCTTATTTTCATCAAATCTTTAAGTTCATCTACTTTGT
>FPHE01000158.1_pt1 | contig 15853 bp, 13 predicted proteins | sample 1057201 | NCBI WGS metagenome assembly FPHE01 (sample SAMEA4473311, study PRJEB15554) | hydrothermal vent metagenome | biome: marine basaltic hydrothermal vent biome; feature: marine hydrothermal vent; material: water | place: Pacific Ocean | collected 2011-06-14/2011-07-23 | depth 1155 m
CAAAGTTTTGATTTTATTTCGGGAAACTCTTTTTTGATTAATCTGCTACTAGCACTTTTATAAGCATTCAAAAATTTCTTTATTTCACTTTTTGGTTCAGCTTTAAATAATATATGAAGATGGTCTATGTCACTATTAAATTCGATTATCTCCAATTTATACTGCTCTTTACATCCAATATATTCAAATATCTCTCTTAATCTATTACAAATATTTTCATCTATTACTTTTCTTCGATATTTTACTACCAATACTAAATGATATTGTAATAGGTAGACTGAATGTTTATTTGTATCGTAAATAGTCTTCATATAGGAATCTTAGCTGAAAACTACTGAATTGTTCCTTTATCCACCCCTTTTCAATTCATCCCCGTCTTAGAGAACGGGGTTTTCTTGAAGTTTTTAGATAAAAAATAATAATTAAAATTCTCATCTTCTTAAAAGTTGACTTAAACTATAATACTTTGTATAGAAAAATAGGAGTTTATCATGCAAAAAATAGTAAATTTTATCTCAGATTCAATCACAGACCATCTTTTTGATATTAGACATAGCACATATAATGAACTTAAAGAGATTTTGGGTGCTGATACCTTAGATAGACTCTCTATCTATCTAAGAAGAGAGCAAGATGAGAAGTTCCAAGAGAGTATGGATGAACTCTTGACTAGTAGTGAAATAGAAGAGAAAATTATAGAACTCATGAAGAGTAGAACCTCAATTGTAAGCAAAAGCAACCAAGCCAAATCAACCCTATGTACTGTTTTTTATGGAACCAACAGAGAACCAAATGATGCTAATGACCATTCAAAAGGCTATGGAAATAAAAGAGCAAGAGAGGTATCTATGGGAAGTTGCACAGTATCTATTCCAAAGTCTCATAACAAAGGGGAAATAAAAGGCTCTCTGTGGAAAAAGCTTATCAAATGGGATGCCTCCTATGGAGACCTTGAGTTGCAAGAGATTGAACATGTGCATGAGGAAGATTTTTGGGATAGTATCAACACCCTCTTTGCTCCTCTTGAATCAGAAGAGAAACAGGCACTAGTTTTTATACATGGATACAACACCTCGTTTGAAGAGGCATCCATCCGAGCAGCACAACTTGCTGTTGATTTGGCTCATCCTGGCATGACTGCTTTTTTCTCTTGGCCATCAAAAGGTAAACTTTTGGGCTATCTCTCTGATGAAGCAGCGATACAGTACTCTGAGAAATATATTGCAGACTTTTTGACAAAATTTGTTAAACATACTCAAGCAGAGAGGATTCATATTATCGCACATAGCATGGGAAATCGTGGTCTTTTAGAAGCTATCAATATCATACATAAAAGAAGTCCAGAGATAGAGTTTGGTCAAATAATCTTGGCAGCCCCTGATGTGGATGCTGATGTTTTTCATCAAAAAGCAGAGGCGTATACCAAAGTATCCGAACAGACCACTCTCTATATATCGTCCAAAGACAAAGCTATAAATGCATCAGAGTGGATTCACTCCTACTATAGAGCAGGATTTACCCCTCCTGTGAGTGTTGTTAGCTGTATGGATACTATTAAGGTTGATGAAGAAGTTGACCTACTAGAGCTGGGGCATGGATATTTTGCTCAACATAAAACACTTTTGGAAGATATATCCAAATTGATGAGTACCAATTTACATGCAGAACATAGGGCTGAACTCTCTAATAAGTTAACTAAAGAGAGTGTTCAAAAATATTGGAAACTAACGGTGTAGATAATATATTAAATATATTTTAATTAGTAGCTCTATCTAAAACAGGCTCTTTTCGTAGTGAGACAAAAATGACTAATACATTATACTCTTCTATAAACATAGTAGGGGGTATTGTAAAATTAATATATCCATTGTTATTAATAATTTCTGTAATAAATGTATTATTAGGTAGACCAATAATAATTGTATCACCGAATGAAGCTATATCTAATACTCTTATAGATAAATTAAGAGGTTTTGTTGGAAATATTCTATTACAATTATCATCAACAAATTTTAATTCAGATTTTATAATATTATTATCATCAGTATAGTTCTGACTCATAAAATATTTCGGAGTAGTCTCAATATATCTACCACTTCTATTAGAATCTTCAAACTGAGTATCTTTAGGAATAGTAACTTTTAATACAACAGTACTATTTTGCTCAATAGTAATGTCTATATCATTTTGAGCTATTCCATCAATAAACTCTTCATCATCCAAAGTTACAGGTATACTTCCAGAACAATCTACATCTAAACTTGGTCTTCTATCAACATTATCCAAATCACATCCACATCCATTTATAGTAGATGAACCACATCCATTCATTAAAAATATTGCTATTAATACAATTAAACTTTTTAATTTATACATAAGTGCTAATCCTTTTTAACAATATTACATTGTTTTTAATTAAAATAAACTGTTATTTATAATTTTATTACATTTATTTTGATAAATAGAGGGATGGTGCATTTATGCCCACCAAAAAGCTCTTTTAATCGGTGGGCTTAAAAGCACCACCCTACAAACTCTTGAATATTTAATCAATTAAAAAAATGTAAATTAATTATGAAAGATGCCAAATAGGGGTTCATTTTTCAAATTTGATAGTTCTTTCACAGTCTCGGAGAGGATGGAACGAGAGGTAGCGAGTTAAAAAATGCTTAAGGTTAACAAAGTACTATATCATAAATCACCACTTTAATCTAACTACACTCTATCCGAAGCTTTTTGATAAACTTCCATATCATTTCTTTTTCCAACAGCAATGACATAGATTACAATTTTATCCTCAACTATTTTATAAACTATCCGAACTCTTTTTTTATCAACATAGACTTTTTTGTATCCTGTCAGATTCATATTTGCTTTATTGCCAAGGTCTATACCAATAATAGGGTTTTGGGCTATTTTCTTTAATTTTTTAAAAACTAATTGAGTTGTACTGTGTCCTAACTCTTTAAAATCTTGTTCTAATGCAGGATGATATTCAATATTATACATAATAGAACCTATAACTTATTGACATCTATATTGAGTTTTTTTGCCATCTCTTCAAAAGATATGTACTCCTTGGCAGGTGTTTTTTCTCTCTTTTTAACAAGCTCATAAATCTCTCTATGCTCTTGTTGTTCCCAAGCCATCTTCATCTTTTCATAGTCATCTTTTGGCACTAAAACAGCTTCGATATTGTTGTTTTTTAAAATTGCAATTTTGTCAACGAAATTGTTTTTAAGTTGAGCTAAGTAAGAGCCAAATTTTTTGGCAAAATCAGATGATGATACAAGTTCATGACTAGCATAAGCTACCATATTTTATCCTTTATGTAATATTCCGTAATATATTGCGTAAAGTATAGCGTAAAATTAGTAAATGATGACTTAGAGCAACCACAAGGGATTGCCCCTACAGTCAAAAATTAGTATCAGGTGATGAAAATAAGCTTTTAAAATGCCCAAAATTCGGCAATTTAGGATTACGAATAAATCTCTTTAACATAGCTTTTTTATTATAAAAAGATAACTTTCTTCTAAAGCTACTTTCAGAACTAGGTAACCACTTGGGTATAGGAAAATTACTTTTTTTTACAACCCCATTATCTAAAACAACCGTAAAGAAATCGACTTTTAGATTCTCATCAAGAGTTATAACCATAGACCTACGATGCTCTATTTCTTGTTTTTTGATTCGCCTTGCTGTGAATTTTTCTCCATCATATCTAGTAGGAACATCTAAATCAGGAAATATGAAATTTCCAAGACCATAAAAGATATGTTTGCCTCTATATATCTCATGGCTCTGTATTACATGTGCGTGATGACCGATAATAATATCTGCTCCTGCATCTATTAGGCTATGGGCTATCTCTCTATCTGAAAATCTTGGAAAGGGAATCTCTTGTATTCCCCAGTGTGGTTGAACTACTATAAAGTCTACTTCTAGTTTTAGTAACTCTATATCTAAAATCATACTCTCTAGTGCCAATATAGCACTTCCATTACTGTTATCATCACCAAAAACAGGATGTGTTGAGACACAACTATAGCCACATAGACCTATTTTTTTGTCTGCAAATTTTATAATGGATGGGTTGTTAAAATTCTCCCCTTTTAGACCTGCACCAAAGAAAGGGATAGATTGTATCTCCAATGAGGCTTTGGTTTTGGCAAATGCCTCTTCTCCAAAATCCATTATATGGTTGTTGGCTAGAGATACAGCAAGAGGTATAGTTTTGAATGTATCTGCTATATATGAGCTATCTTGACATATATTTACCTTGAATAGGGCAGGAGTTCCTTTACATGAGAGTGGACTTTCGAGATTGAAGATAAACTTATCTATCTCAAAATCTATCTTGTATGCTTTGTCTAAAACTGTATCACCAAAAAAACTTAACTTCATCTTTTACCTCCGATTTTATAATAGATATATCCCATAAATATAATATTGTGAATAACACTTACTACTGTAAATAGCACGACTGATGCGATGTATGAATCAAAAAAGTAGAAACCACTATAGATGGATAGGACTCTAGCAATAGTGGTGACTATCTGTAGTTGGAGCAGTCTCTTTTGTAGACTTAAAATATTGTATATCATAGATGTAGGAGAGGAGATAAAGGCAAATAGAAACCATATAATAGTTATCTGTGCTATTACTCCAGATTCAGCCCACTCTTTACTAAAGATAAAAACAAATATCTCTTCACCAAAAAATAGAATAATAAGTAGAGGCACTATAAAAAGTTTGATTAGCCCAATGGTTGTTTTGATATATATCTCTCTAATGCTCTCTCTATTGGTATACATTTTGGATGCCTTTTGATAAAAGACTCTTCTAGTTGAACCTGAAATTAACAAGATTGGAACTTGCATAACTCTAGCAGTCAAACCATAGAACCCTGCAATAGCAGGAGAGAAGAGCATTGAGAGTAGAAAAACAGGTATATTTTGAGAAAAAGAGTTTAATAGAGAAGAGAAAGCAAAATATTTTGGAAAACTATTATGCCGTTTTATATTTGCTTTTAGTCGTCTTTTGGTTAGATATTTTACTCCTATAGTCTGCTTTTTTATATGAAAATATACAAATTGATAGAGTACAAAAAAGTTAGAGATAAGTTTACCGACAATCAATCCATCTAATGCAAATAGGTATCGACTACTCCACTGTGTACTAATGGTTGTAACTGACTCTACAACTCTAACTGTTGCTATTTTTTTGTATAACTCTCTCCTTGTGGAGTAGGTATCAAAGATTTGAGTTAGCCCAAGTATCAATATTGAGAGAGGAAGCAACCATACTAAATAGTCCAATCCATTAAAATAGTCTAAAAAGAAATCATAAAAGAGTATAATAGCAAGAGTAACTATAGTGGTGATTATAAAGGTAATTATTACGGATAAAAAGACTAAGGTTTGTGCATCTCTATCTGATTTTGGTAATACTATTGCCTGTTCATATCTCAAACTAGAGACATCTCCTATCATACTAGAGATAAGAAAAAAGAGTGAATATAGACCAAACTCTGTTGGAGTATAGATTCTAGTAAGTATAGGGATAAAGACAAACATCAAAGCCTGTGCCATTAGTGTACCTGACATTAGCGTTATAATCTGAAATATATAGCTGTTATGGTCTATTTTTTCTATAAATCTCTTCATCTATCCTATCTTTTTTCCAAGCCATTGTGGATGAATATATTTACTATACTCATAGAGTAGAGTAGTGAACTTACTTCTAAACTTCCACTCATAAAAGGGGTGTTTATCAGACTCTCTTTTGAACCTTTTGTTGATGGAGTAGAAATATCCATCTATATTTAGAGTTCTATCTATATGTTCCAAGTAGTACTCTGCATAGATTTTTGACATCTCTGACATAGAGTAGGTATCAATAACCAAATCTACACTACTATTTGGAATATATTTACTAACCCAAGGTGGAATCAGTATAAAATCATACTTCTCTATTAGAGTATCAAACTTATCTAATTTATCTATAATATCACTTAGGTAAGCTACCTTTTTATTGGGAAAGTTATAGGCTATAAAGTATGAGCAGTAGGTTAGAGTCTCTGGCAAATCTAGCAAAATATGACAGCTATTGGGAATATAAGATTTTAAAATCCTACCCAATCCACCATATCCTGCTCCTATCTCCCATATAACTGGTCTCTTATTAAATGAAGTGTTGTTTAGGATATTATCAACCATTATAGAGTGAAAAAGAAGCCGTAGACTAAGGCGAATACCTCTGTAGTGAACTGCTAGATTATTACCTGCATAACTCTCTGATAGAGAAAATAGAATCTCTTTTTTGACTATTTTGGCGTGTCTGTGGTACTCTAATACTAAATCTATCGCTTTGAGATAGGATATATAATACCCAAACTCACGGTTTACTATTAGAAATTGGTCTTTGACAATATTAGCAGGTAGCTCTTTTATACCTCTAAAATTAATTAGGTACTCTTGGTTTATTTTATCATTTTCAAATAGCTCTTTTTTAAATGCACTAGACATCTCTTCCCACCATTTGGCTCTATCAAACCTATCAGGGTCATGCTCATTGGCTAGAGAGTATGACCTCTCTATGGTTTTAAAAATCTCTTTATCTACTTGATGAGTAGGAGATAGCTCTACAAGTGGTGGTTTTGGGTGTGGGATATTGTCTCTGCCAATAGCATAGAGTGCTTTTAGGTCTATAGAGTCAAATCCATCTAGTAGTATCTGTTTTTTGAATATAATCCCATTTGAAATTAGGGCTATAAACTCTCTAAAACCAAACCATATTCGTCCAATGAAGCTATAAAATTTGATAACTTTTAATGGACAAAGTGGAGCATCCCATGACTCTAATAAAAATCTTGATTGGGGTTGGTATAGTATTATCTGTAATAGATTTTTGAACTCTTTTTTAAGATAGCCTATTCTTTTTAGAGTCCATTTTATGGTGTATATAATATTTTTTATCATTTAATCGCCAAGATTCCCTCAAAAGGTCCAAATTTTGCAACACTCATAATATCAATAAATCCTGCTCTTTTTAACATGTCTATATTTCCCTGTGTAGAGAATGGTTCAAGTACTCCCTTTAGACTCCTAGACTTCTGTACTATCTCTTCAGCAGAGTAGCCCTGCTCTAGTTTATACTCATTGTAGATACCAGTCATAATATCTTGAAATCTTGCATCAGGGGCTCTTACCTTTTCAAAATATAGAAATGCACCACCCCAATTTAGAGAGTTATAAATCTTATCTATCAAAAGCTGTCTCTGACTTGGTCGAATAAACTGCACAACATAGTATGAGGTTATAAAGTCTGATGGTGAAAAAGTATATTCCAAGACATCAGCATACTCAAATGATAGATTTGACATCTTGTATCTCTCTTTTGCATTATCTACCATATCCTCTTCTATATCTAGCCCAATAAACTTAGCATCTCTATCTGTAAATCTCTTGGCAAGTTTATTGGAGAGTACCCCTGTAGATGTTCCAATCTCATAGCAGATAGAGTCATCTTTGACAAAATAATCACTAATCTTTAGGATAATATCATGACCCTCATTATAGAGAGGTACTGATTTTGCAACATGTTTTTCAAAATCTTTTACCATCTTACCTGAAAATTTCCAACTTGCATTACCTGAATCTATATTGTCTCCGACTGAACTATTGCTCATAATACTCCTTTTAATGACTAAGCTTAATATTTTCTTATTATACAATAATAACTTAATTTTAAAGCATAATTTTATTAAAACATAACTATATCATCTAAACGACCAGAGCCACGAATAAGAAATCCATCTACAGAGACTAGTTCATTACCTGCTTCAAAAGTTGAAATATCCTCTGCAAGATTTCGGCTAAACTCTCTCCATGTTCCATCATTGGCATCTGCTCCTAGACCTATACGGATATACTCCCCATTGAGTCCTCTATCGTCATCTCTTGCTGTATAGAGTAGGTATCTATGACCATTGGTTGTCCTAACAGAGATATAGAGTGTAAACTCTTCATTGTAGTTCATACTCCATCTAATGCTATTATGGACTCTATTATTCCACATATCAGCCCCCCATAGACCACCAAGCATATACCCATCTGCTCTACCGTGACCTTGTAGTTCTATTACTCTACTCTCTCTGTCATTATCTATTACATTGTTTATAGTGGCAGTTCCTGAACTGTTATCATAGATTGACCAACCATCACTATTGCCATCCTCTGCATCTTCATAGATTATATTTTCAATATCATCAACTTCATCTTGGAATGTTTCTATATCATCTAAACGACCAGAGCCACGGATAAGAAATGCGTGAATTGCTACTAGCCTATTGGCAGGTTCAAACTGTCGTAGGTCATTTTCAAGATTTCTGCTAAAGGTTCGCCATGTTCCAGTAGTTATCCCCTCGCCTAGTCCGATTTGAATATAGTTTCCTACTCTACCTCCATTATCATCTCTTGGTTCATATTTCATATATCTAGCTCCATCTTCTGTCTCTATCGCAACATAAATGGCAAATGCTTCACTATAATTCATACTCCATCTGATAGAATTATGGTCTCTATTGTTCCATTGTCCATCTCCTCTTCTTCGTCCTAACTCAAAGCCATTATTTAAACCATTACCATTTAACTCAATAACTCTGCCTCCTCTAACCTCATCAGCAACATTTGTTATGGTTGCACCAGTAGGGTCATTATCATAGACTTGCCACCCCTCTATATTTCCATTTTCGGCATCTTCATAAACTGTTACATTACTATCGTTATCATCATTAATAGGGGCAGAAGAGAGTAACTTAATATCATCCACCAATCCACTATTACGAACTTCAAAAGAGTTAATAGATAATAATCGGTTGTTTGGCTCAAAGTCTCTAATATCCTCTTCTAAATCTCTAGTGATAGTCTGCCAAAGTCCCATCTCATTCATTGGGTCATCTCCTGCCCAAATAGAGCCTCTAATTCTATCATCACCCAATCCATGATGAATGGTTGTTCCTCCTTCGATTAATCCTCGATTTACTGCACCTAGTGTGTAGGTTAAATCTCTTGCTCCATCTGCCGTATCTACAGAGACTCTAAACTCAAATGCTTCAGGGTCTCTTATAGTTCCCCTTTCATCAGGATTGGCAGATAGTATCTCTAACTCACCTCCAAAACCTCTAAAACGCCACTGTAATAACTTTTGATTTTGGCTATTGATTCCATCTAATCTATAAGCATTATCAGCTCCAGACCCCTGAAAACTAATGACATTTCCTTGTAGATGTCTACCTTGTCTATCATTGTCTGCTATATTGGTAATAGTAGCTCCATTAGGAGTGGCATCTGATACAACCCACTTATCTATTCCACTCTCTCCATCTTCTATAATTGTCTCTTGTGGTGTATAGAGAATAATATCATCAATCATACCATTATCTCCACCATTATAGATAAAGCCATTTACAGCAATTATCTCATTCTCTGGCTCTGCATCTTTTAGGTCTCGCTCCAAATCTCTAGTTATAGTTCTCCATCTTCCACTAGCACTTGATGCACCTAAACCGTGATGTAGACCTGTCTCAAATCCATGTAACAATCCTCTATTGGGACTAAAGGTATAGAAGATATGTCTCATTCCAAACAGAGTATCAACAGCTATAAATATGGTATATGGATTGGCTGAATTCATTTTCCATGATATAGTAGTATCCATAGTATGATTCCAACCACTTTGAGTATTTAAACCACCTAATATATAAGAGCCTCCTCCTGTTAACTGAATAACCCTACTACCCCTCTGTGCATCATAGACATTGACTATATCATCTATAGAGCCGATACCATTATGGACTCTCCATCCATCTATAGTCTCATCCTCTGCATCTTCCATAACTGTTCCAGTGCTTGGTATTGGACCATTTGGTTCTGTAGAGTCAAGTAGCTCTATATCATCAATAAGCATAGAACCTCTAAATGATATACCATTTACAGCAATCAATCTATTATCAGGGTCATAATCTAATAAATTTTCAGCTAAATCAAGAGTATAAGTCTGCCATCTACCATCAGTTCCAGCTCCATAATGTGTACCATCTCCATTTCTTGACCTAGCTAAACTATGATAAATCTCTAACCCATCATCAGATATTCTATTAGCTCCTCTTGGGGCATAGATTAATCTCTTCTCTCCCTCTTCGGTCAAGATATGTACTGTCATAGTAAAGTGTTCACTATTTCTAATCTTACATTGCAATAGATTGTGTGTAGTATCGTTCCACGCATTATCTCCATTTACTGCGCCTATTGTAAACTCATTGTTTTCTCCATCTCCATTTAGGCTAATTACATTATCATTATAAGCATAATCAAATGGAGGTACTCTTTGCTCTCCTCGTGTCTCACCATTAAGTCTTACCTCTTCATTATCGAATAGTACACTTACCGTTGCATTATTTGGAGTATTATCTGTAACTCTCCAATTGGCTATACCTCTCTCTCCATCTTCATAAGTAACTCTATTGGGTGTATCTAGTGTCACATTGTCTATCATACCTAGTGTACCTGCAAATCTTACACCATCAACAGAGGTAATTCTATTATTAGGCTCTGTATCTTGTAGCTCTCTATCTAAATCAACAGTTACTTTTTGCCATCTTCCGTTGTTTACTCTAGCCCCAATTCCATTAAGGATACCTCCATTATGAAAGCCAACATCCACATTTAGATTATTATAGAAAAGCCATCTATGTCCCTGTAGGGTATTAACACTTACAAATATGGTGTATCGTCCTGTTATATTCATATTCCATGATAGTACCCTCTCTGTTTCGTTATTCCAAGACCTATCCCTTAATCCTATATCATAAGTACCTGGTGCAAAACTAGCCACTCGACTATCTAGCTCTTGATTATATATATTATTAATAACACCCTCTTCTTGGGCTATCCACTCATCTACTTTACCATTCTCCCCATCAAAGTAAACTGTTCTTGCTTCTACTGTCAATACCATTATAAAAAATAGTATTATAATCTTTAAAGTCCTCATTCTATATCCTTAAAATAGTTATTCAATATGTTATTATATATTATTATTTATTTTAAAAAGTTTAAAACCATTGTTTATTTTTATGTTTTTTTGTCTACAAAATACTTTAAGACTATTATAAATATAACTCTATTGGTTTTCTATTTCTAAACGCTTATATGATATTAAGATAGTAATAAACAGTACTATTAAGATGGTACTATAAAAAGTAAACTTAGGTACACCTGTACGAACCCAAGTAAAAACTTTGGTTAGAATATAAGCATAGACTATAATAAATTTTGGTGAATGGAGTATAAGATTGGAGAAAAAATACTCTATCTTTTTCATCAATACACCTGAAAAAAATGCTACAAGCATTACCCCCAAGATACCAAGATTATAATATCCAAAAGCTATAATCCCAGGTGGGACAATCGCCTCTCTTCTACCATAAAAAAAATAGGTATTGGTATATATAGTATTGTTATCCATACTGCTCATCCATGAAAGAGGAATAAGATTACCACGCATACCAGATATAATACCCTCAAAATAGACAAAATCATAATCTTTATTTAGGGCAAACTCTAGTGCCGTTTGGTCAAAATTAAAAAATACCAACATATCAAAAACTGCTTGTAGAATATTTGTCAAATCAGATACAACAAACTTACCTGTATCGAGATATGCCTCTAATCCTGGTATGATAAAAACTGCCCCCAAAAAAAAGAGTATAAAATGAAATAGGTAGCTCTTTCTATTTTTCAAAGATAGATAAAAGAGATAGAGCAGAAGAAGCTCAATAATTCCCTGTTTCCCTTTAAAGAGTGAAAATCTTGAAAAAAGAGCAACTCCCAAACTAATCCACAGCATCAACTTTACCCAAAAACCTCTACTTTCCTCTAAAAGAAAATAGATAATAATTGCCAATATAGAAAAAGGAATAAAACGATAGACAAATATAAATCTTTTGCTAATCCAAAACTCATCACCATGCCCAGAACGCACAGCATCAGCGGCCGCGATAGCTCTCTCCATACCTCCAAACTGTGAAGCGTATATAAACAATGATGCAAAAGATAGCAGAGCCAAAAAGAGTCCTATAGCAAAGAGCAGATTAATCTCCCTAGAGAAGATAGTGATAACTCTCTCCTTTAATAGATAACTCTGCATATCTACTTTTTTGACAGAGATAACCCCCAAGAAAAAAAAACTAATAAATATAAAAGAGACGGCAAAAGAGCTATAACTATAAAATCTATCTAATCCATGCTCAATTACAAGAAGGTCGAGCATCTTGTAGTCAAGAAATAGTACCGAATCATTTAGTATCAGGCTCAATGGTATAAGAAGATACTGAATAGCCCAAAAGAGTAAAAATACGCTAACCATACTCCACCCCTCTTTTATATTGGTTACAATATATTGTACTATATAGATAAAAAAAGAGAGATAGAGTATAAAAAGCACAACCACATCTATTTGCTCCGACATAAAGGCTCCAATCTAAATAGTTATATTAATTTTCTTACAAGTATATAACAGAATATATTAAAAATTACTAAGTAATAGAGGAGATGGATTATCTATTTGTGGATAAAGATACACTCAAAAAATATTTTTTAAATATTCTCTTTTATTTAAGAGTAATCTTATCCGATTTAAACTATAATCCTTGACATAAATCAAGAATTAAGGAAATAAAATGGCAACAGTGACATTTAAAAATGATATAGTGTGTAACCTAACAGGTGTAGAGAGAAATGTTGGAGATGACGCTCCAGTAGTAACAGTAGTAAACTGTAACCCAATGCTTCAAAATGAAACAGTAGGTGGAGTACAAGAGCAAGTACAACTTGTAATAGTTGTTCCTTCATTAGACACAGGTGTTTGTGATGCAGAGACTAGAAGATTTAACACAGAAGTAGCTTCACTAGACAATGTAAATGTAAAAACAGTATCTATGGATTTACCATTTTCAGCTGCAAACTTCTGTTCAACAGCAGGAATTGATAATATCGCTGTATGTTCTGACTTTAGAAACAAAGATTTTGGTAATGCCTATGGTGTTCTTTTAGCTGATGGACCTTTAGCAGGTGTATTAGCTAGAGTAATCTTTGTTATCGGAACTGATGGTAAAATTGCTTATAAGCAAGTGGTTCCAGAGATTACATCTGAGCCTGACTATGATGCTGTTCTTGCTGCTACAAAAGCTGCTAACTAATCTTTCAATAACATCTCCTTTTAAATAGCCTCTCTTTTTGGGTGGCTATCTTCTTTAAAATATCTGCTATAATATCCATAATGAAATACACACCAAAACAGATAGAAAAATACCAACGCCAACGCTATATAAATACGCTTGAAAAAATTAGTAAAAATCTTTTTAAGATGTTTCGTAATGAAAATACAACCAAAGAGCAGTTTATAAAGAAATTTTATGAAATCAAAAAAAAGCTAGATAGTTTTGTTGATATTCGACTCGATTCAGAGTATCACCATCAACTCAAAGCCTATATAGAAAAGTTATATCAAGAGACAGAGCAAGAGTTTAAACTAGATGATATAAGAGAAGCCAATATGACCCTACTTAATCGTCTACAAAAATTAAAAAATAGCTCCTCTTATAAAAAAGAGAAACATAAGCAGAGTAGTCGAAATCAAGATTGGGGGTAATGGTAAAGATTAAAGAGTCCGATATTGAGCTATTTGTAGCTAACAATCAAGAGCAGATTACCCCTTTGGCATTGAGTGTTTTGATGATGTATAGTATGAGAGAGTAGCGTTGATATTGGATAATATACGCTTATTACTCAAAAAAAATATTCATATCAATCTGCCTATTGACTATATTGGAGTAACTATTAGATTTTAATCCATAGGTTGTTAGCATAACCAACATAATAGAGTTATGTTTTTTATCTTTTTGTCTAAATCGTTCTATTTTATGGTTGAGATTTTGAGCATAACTTTTTGAGATACTAAAGGGTTGGTTGTGATATTTTATCTCAACAATCATAACAGTTTTATCGGCTCTTTGGATTAGCATATCTATCTGTGTACCTTGTTTATCTTCTGTTCCTATCTCTTGCCAATAGCTAGTTTGGGTACGAACTCCAGAGATACCTAGTGCTTTTTTAATATCTAAAATATGTTTATGACAAACTGACTCAAAAGAGTTTCCAGACCAACTTATCCAATTTTGTGAACTGTTGATAAATTGCCAATAGTTCTCATTTTCCAAAAGTTCATTTTTGGGAATATTCTCCATCCATTTAAGATAAAAAGCACAAAATGAATCGGTGAGCATATAGCGTCTATCTCGTCTCTTTCTTCCATACATATTCTGTTGACTAACAAATCCTGCCATCTCAAGCTCATCGAGGGTAAGGTAGATTTTTTCTATTTTGACATTAAACTTTGTTGCAATCTCACTAGCTAAGAAGAGTCTTTTTTTAGCAGAGCCTATATATTTTATAATCTGTTGATGTATAGTATTTTTGCCAAACAGTGCCATAAATAGTGTCTGAAACTCATTTTTAAGTCCTCCTCCTACGGTAAAACATAGTTGGTTGATATTTTCAGATATGGACTTTTGGGGATTTAAAAAGCTTAAATATTGAGCAACACCTCCTAAGACAATATATAAATCAACAATCTCTTTTCGTGAAAGATAGAGAAACCCTTGCTTTTTTAGATAGGCTTCACTCTCTTTTAAATTAAAAGGATAGAGAGGAATTTGTCTTGTAATCCTTTGGTGTAGTCCACCTCTCTCTTCAATTACTTTTTTTATCATCCAAGATGCTGATGAACCACACAAGACAAAAGTGACATTAGAATATTTTTCAAAATAACTATTCCAACTATACGACAATGCCCCAATAAATCCTGATTTGGCTGTAGCAATCCACGGCAATTCATCTATAAATAGCACAAAATACTTATAGCTACTATTTATTTGCTGATGATACTCTTGAATAGCATAAAAAATATCAGACCAATTTTTGGCATTGTCTATATCAATCCCTTTTTCATCAAAAAGTCTATGTTTTGCATTGTTTAGTTGAATTTGCATGTTTGCATTTGATTGCCCAATAAGTGAGACCATATTTATATTTTCCTGTTTATAAAACTCCTCTACAAGATAAGTTTTACCAATACGACGACGACCATATATAGCTATCATCTCTGCTCTATTGGAGTGCAATGATTCATTTAAAATGGCTATCTCTTTCTCTCTGCCTATCATATTTATCCTTTATAAATAAAAATATCTATCTTTTAAAGAGACTTATTTATAATTATAGCATTATAAAAATAAATATCTATGTTTTTAATGGACTTATTTATGATTATAGGTATTATTCTATATAAAGGGAAACGAACAGTTACAACAAAAACTATAGAAAAGCATATATAACTATTGACAAATTTGATTTATTATAATATAATTACCTGTTAAAAAAAGGTAAATAATGTTTACAATTGGTAAATTTGCAAAAAAACTTGGTGTAACAGTTCATACACTAAGAGTTTGGGACAAAGAAAATAAATTAAAACCAGAATATGTTAGTAGTGGTGGTCATAGATATTACAGTGAAGAACAACTAAAAAAACTTTTACCACAGCTAAATGTAAAACAAGAGAATAGAATAAATATAGGATATGTTAGAGTCTCTGCCAAGCATCAAAAAGATGATTTGCAAAGACAATATCAAGTAATGGAACTCTTTCTCGCACAAAAAGGTAGAAGTTTTAAGATAATTTCAGATATTGGGAGTGGCATTAACTATAATAAAAAGGGTTTATCTGA
>FPHE01000088.1_pt1 | contig 15837 bp, 13 predicted proteins | sample 1057201 | NCBI WGS metagenome assembly FPHE01 (sample SAMEA4473311, study PRJEB15554) | hydrothermal vent metagenome | biome: marine basaltic hydrothermal vent biome; feature: marine hydrothermal vent; material: water | place: Pacific Ocean | collected 2011-06-14/2011-07-23 | depth 1155 m
GTATATCGCAAAAGCTTTGGGTGTCTCTTTTGCTACTATAAGTGTTACATAAAATAAAATAAATAAAAAGCCCTCATTAGTACTTCTTTGGTCTATCTCTGTATCTAAATATTTATCTTTAATCATAAGCTTTTTTTCTCTAAAAGCCAATTCACCAGAAATAGTTATATCATCAAACCAATCAAATAGCTGTAAAGATTCTCTAATTGTTTCAATATAACTTTTGTCTTCATACCTGTTTACAACTTTTAAAAGTTTATACAAACCTTCTCCATTTATTCCTAATGGTTGAATAGTGCCTTCATCAACAAAAGTTCTTAATTTCTCATATTCAGGAGAATAAATAATAAAGTTTTTCAAATTAAGAGAATTATTTGATTTTAAAATATCTTCCATTCCTAGATTTTCTGCAAAATCTTCAAAATTTTTACACTTATATCTTTCCTTTATGATTTTATCAAGCTGTTTTTGCATTTCTATTGGAAAATCAAGTGACCATTTAGAGTAAGTATTATTATCATTTTTAAATTCATAATTAATTGTGTCATTATGGTCTTGTATTTTCATTTTTATATTATTAGTATTTTCATTAAAAGCACTACGCATTAATTCAGGTTCAGGCACTCTCAGTCCACGAGAAAATAAAAACTCATTAGCCAACATATTAGACTCACTAGCCGAAACAAAAACCAAAGCTTCAAGCAGATTACTTTTCCCCGACCCATTCTCTCCAATAAAAAGATTAACTCTACCAACCTCTAATTCTAAGTCATAGATGGATTTAAAATTTTGAATATGAATTTTTTCTATCATAGTTTATCCTAATATTTATTGCCGTGATTATATCATAATCATCTCAATACTGCCACCCCTAAAGTATTATTGTTATAATACCAAAAAATAATTATGGACTATAGATGGATTTAATAAAAAAAATAAAAAACAGAGAGAGATTAACACAAAAAGATGGTGAAGCACTTTATGAACTTGACCTTTTTGTATTAGGTGAACTAGCAGACAATATTAGAAAAGAGAAGTTTGGTAAAAAGAGTTATTTTAATATTAATAGGCACATTAACCCAACTAATGTGTGTGCTGATATATGTAAGTTTTGTGCCTATAGTGCTAGTCGTAAAAATCCAAATCAATATACTATGAGTCATGAGGAAATTTTAGCTATTGCCGAAAACTCTTATAATATGGGTGCAAAAGAGATGCATATAGTCTCTGCACACAATCCTAATGATGGGGTTGAGTGGTATATGGGTGCATTTAGAAAGATAAAAGAGAAGTTTCCAAAGCTACATATCAAAGCAATGACAGCCGCAGAGATTGATTTTTTGAGTCGTCAGTATGGTTTGAGTTATGAAGAGGTTATTGACCAGATGATAGAGAGTGGGGTAGACTCTATGCCAGGGGGTGGAGCAGAGATTTTTGATGAGAAAATTAGAGAGTATCTCTGTAAAGGTAAAGTGACATCCCAACAGTGGCTAGATATTCATGAGATATGGCACAATAGAGGTAAACAGAGCAATGCTACAATGCTTTTTGGTCATATTGAGAGTAGGGCAAATCGAATAGACCATATGATACGACTTCGTAATCTACAAGATATTACAGGTGGATTTAATGCTTTTGTTCCACTGGTTTACCAAAAAGAGAATAATTACCTCAAAAATTGTAACTACCCAACAGGTCAAGAGGTGCTTAAAACTTATGCCATTAGCCGAATTATTTTAGATAATATTCCAAATATAAAAGCATATTGGGCAACTTCTACTATTAATTTGGCACTCATAGCACAAGAGTTTGGAGCTAATGATTTAGATGGAACAATAGAAAAAGAGTCCATCCAATCAGCCGCAGGGGCAAAAAGCTCAAATGGGATGAGACTAGATGAATTTGTGGAGATGATTAAAAATTCTGGATTTACACCTGTAGAGAGGGATAGCCTCTACAATGAGTTAAATATTTACTCATAATGCAAATAGATAAAGACAATATACTACTTTTTCGTAAACTCTATCCCTATTATGAAAAAAAGAGAAGTAGTAAACTTTACCAAGCAGTTTTGGGTATAGGTGGAAATATCGGTAATGTTCCGAGACGATTTAATCATCTATTTTACTATTTTAAAAAATCACCTTTTGTAGATATTGTAGAGACTACTCCTATTCTCAAAAATCCACCTTTTGGGTATCTAAATCAGAGTGATTTTTATAATTCAGTAATAGTTATAACTACAAACCTACAGCCTAAAGCACTTTTACGCTATATTCTTGCTTCCGAAAAGAGGTTTGGACGAAAACGGTCATTTAAGGATGCCCCTAGAACGCTAGATATTGATATGATTTTTTATGAAAATAGGGTGATTGAGAGTAGAGATTTGATTCTACCTCATCCCCACTGGCATAAGCGAGATTCTGTCTTGATACCTCTAAAATATTTAAAGAGTAAAATATGAGTAAAAAAGTATTGGTAGGTATGAGTGGTGGAGTTGACTCTACTGTGAGTGCTATTTTATTACAGAAAGAGGGATATGAGGTAACTGGTGTCTATATGAAACTTCATGACAATAAAGCGTATCATAAAGAGAACTTCTCAAAGGCTAAACGGGTTGGAGAGTATCTTGGTATCAAAGTCCATTTTCATGACCTATCTAGTGAGTTTAAAAATGAGGTATATGACTATTTTGTAGATAGTTATAGAGAGGGGCTTACTCCAAACCCTTGTGTTCTCTGTAATAGAACAATAAAGTTTGGTAAAATGGTTGAGTTCGCAGATAGTTTAGGGATAGAGAAGATAGCAACAGGACACTATCTAAACTGTGATGGAGAGTTCTTCTATATGGCAAATGATAAGGGTAAAGACCAGAGTTATTTTGTGGCACAGGTGAGAAAAGAGATACTACCTAGACTTATCTTTCCATTGGGGAAGTGGCTAAAAGATGAGGTAAAAGAGTTTGCCAAAAATATACCACTACTACAAGATATAGGAGAGCAAAAAGAGAGTAGTGAAATCTGTTTTGTAGAAAATGACTATACTGAGATTTTAGAGAGACATATGAATATAGACCAAGCAGGGGAGACAATCAACTCTGATGGCAAGGTTGTAGGAACTCATAAGGGTTATATGCACTATACTATAGGAAAACGGCGAGGTTTTACTGTGGACGGGGCGCATGACCCACACTTTGTACTATCTATAAACCCTAAAGATAATCAGATAGTTGTAGGAAAAAGAGATGAACTAGCAAAAGACTCTTTTGCTATAAAAAAGATAAATCTTTTTGAGGATTTATCTAATGAGTTTAGAGCTTCTGTAAAAGTGCGATATAGAACAGAGGTTGTGCCTTGTATTGTAAAGATAGATGGAGATGTAGGTTCTGTTGAGCTAGAAGAGAGTGTATATGGTCTAGCTTATGAGCAGGTTGCCGTTTTCTATGATGATAATAGAGTTATAGGCTCTGGAATCATCTGTTGATAATATATTATTGTATCTTTTTTGCTAAATAGAGTAAATTTTTGTTTTGGTCAATCTTAAAATTAAACTGCTCAAAAAAATTCATCCCAAGCAATCCATCGGCTTTTCTATCTTTGAATGGAGCTGTAGTTACTGTGAAATTTTTTAACTCAATATCATCAACCATAAGTGTCTCTGCTTTACAAAGATTTGCAACTATCTCTCCTCCTGCACTATTGAGAAGAATCTCTTTTTCTATAACCAAAGAGGGTATCTTCTCATTATCCAAAAATGTATAACTAGCTCCTGTATCAAGTAGTAGTGTTACTGGAATTTGATTGATAGTGAGGTTTATACTGTAATGTGCATCAATTTTAGTAAGAGGTATTTGGTGAGTATATTGTAATAGCTCTTTCTCTTTTCTCTCTATATTTTGTAGTATGCTTTGAGCTTTTGCACTATAAGGAGAGTCATTATCTATATCTTCTAGTAGTTCTTGAACTTTTTCATAGTTATCTAACTCATAATAGAGTTCGGCAAGTCTGATTGAGTACTTTTCACTCTTTAAATTTTTGGAAATTATATCTTCTAAAAATGAGATAAGTGTGGAGAACTCTTTTGTCTTTGTAAGTTGCTCTATATAGGTCTCTATAGTACTATTGAGGTCTTGTGTAATAGATTTTGAGTTCCCCTCTTGATGAGTCTCTTGTAGTTCAAAAAGTAGTTTAATCGCCTTTTCAAACTCTCCCTTTTTACTATAGTACTTAGCAAGATAGAGTGGAATATCTTCTGCTTGTGGCTCTATCTCCATATACTCTAATATCTGTTCAATAGTTTTTTTGGGAAATTTATCTATTCTATCATAAAAATAGGCTTTTAGTATAAGTTTATACTCCTCTAATTTCTCTTCATCTGCATCTATATAAAATGCCATAGCATCAGAAAAATTATTTTGGTTTAACAGCGTCTGAAAAGATGATATTTTTGGTGAATCACTCTTTTTTGATATTATTTTTTTTTGAGTTATTTCCTTATGGACAGTAGGTTTGAGTGGAGTAGTTTTTGGTTTAGAACTCTCTATAGAAGTTAAATTTTGAGATAGTACAGAGTTATATTGAAGCATTTTGGGTGGCTCTAAAGCCATGTAAAACATATGAAAATTCCAACCGATTAAAACACCTGCTATTAGAGATAAAACAATTTGAAACATAATATATCCTTTGATTTATTTTATCTAAAAATACTTATACAACTCCATAGTATCATCGTGTTGTTATACAAATAAGGGTAAAATTCGTCTAATTATTATATTAAGGTAGATAAAATATGACAGGATACATGCTTTTTTCTGGTACAGCAAATGAGGAACTCTCCAAAGAGATTTCAAAATATCTCGACCAACCACTATCTCAAGCAAAAATAACTCGCTTTTCAGATGGTGAGATAAATGTTAAAATTCAAGAGAGTGTTAGAGGAAAAGATGTTTTTATTATTCAACCAACCTCTGCACCAGTTAATGCTAATTTGATGGAGCTACTTATTATAGTAGATGCACTAAAACGCTCATCAGCTAAGTCTATTACGGCTGTTGTTCCCTATTATGGATATGCTAGACAAGATAGAAAAGCAGAGCCTAGAGTTCCAATCACAGCTAAATTAGTGGCTAATCTTATGGAGACAGCAGGGATAACAAGAGTGGTAACGGTAGATTTACACGCTTCACAGATACAAGGTTTCTTTGATATTCCAGTAGATAATCTTTATGGAGCTGTTCTTTTTAATGACTATGTAAAATCTAAAAAACTAAAAAATCCAGTTGTAGCTAGTCCAGATATTGGTGGTGTTGCTAGAGCTAGATACTTTGCAAAAACTATGGGTCTTGATATGGTCATAGTTGACAAAAGACGAGAAAAAGCCAATGAGTCAGAGGTGATGAATATTATCGGTGATGTGGCAGGTAAAGATGTTATTATGATTGATGATATGATTGATACGGCAGGGACGATGGTAAAAGCAGCATCAGCACTTAAAAATCTAGGTGCTACCTCTGTAATGGCATGTTGTACTCACCCTGTTCTCTCTGGCCCTGCCTATGATAGAATCAAAAATGGTGCATTAGATGAGTTGGTAATTACTGATACTCTGCCAATTACAAGAACATCAGACAAGATAAAAGTTCTCTCAACTGCTAAGATGTTAGGTGAAGTTATCCGAAGAGTATATAATAATGAGAGTGTTAATTCACTATTTGAGACAAATTAATGGCAAAAAATATATCACAATCAAATATACGAAATTTTTCGATTATCGCCCATATTGACCATGGCAAATCAACACTAGCAGATAGAATTATCCAAGAGTGTAATGCCGTATCTGATAGAAAAATGTCTGCTCAGGTCATGGATACCATGGACATCGAAAAAGAGCGAGGGATTACCATCAAAGCCCAATCGGTTCGTCTGGATTATATCAACAAAGAGGGTGAACACTATATCCTCAATCTTATTGACACTCCAGGTCATGTTGATTTCTCTTATGAAGTGAGTCGCTCTTTGGCTTCAAGTGAGGGTGCATTGCTTATTATTGACGCTGCCCAAGGTGTTGAGGCTCAAACTATAGCCAATGTCTATATTGCTTTGGATAATGATTTGACACTTCTACCTGTTGTAAATAAAATAGATTTACCTGCTGCTGACCCATATAAAGTTTTAACAGAAGTTGAAGATGCTATCGGTTTAGACTGTACTGAACACTCTTTGGTTTCAGCCAAAACAGGTTTGGGTGTTCCTGAATTGATTGATGCTATTGTAGAGCGAATTCCTGCTCCTACAGGTGATAAAGATGCTCCATGTAAAGCACTTATCTATGACTCATGGTTTGATAACTATTTGGGTGCTTTGGCACTAGTTCGTGTCTATGAGGGTAGTATCAAAAAGGGTCAAAAGATTCAGATTATGAGTACCAAAGAGGAGTATCAAGTTTTAGATTTGATGTATCCCAATCCCATAGCTCCTATTAAGACGACCAAGATTGCTACAGGTGAGATTGGTATTGTGGTGACAGGTCTAAAAACAGTTGATGGTCTACAAGTAGGGGATACTGTAACTGATGCTGTTAATCCTACAGCAGATATGATTGATGGTTTTGAACCTGCTAAGCCATTTGTATTTGCAGGTATCTATCCAATAGAGACTGATAAGTTTGAAGATTTGAGAGATGCTCTTAATAAACTAAAACTCAATGATAGCTCTATATCTTTTGAACCTGAAAGCTCATTGGCTTTGGGCTCGGGATTTAGAACAGGTTTTCTAGGAATGTTACATATGGAGGTTATCAAAGAGCGTTTAGAGAGAGAGTTTAATCTTGAACTCATTGCATCTGCACCAACAGTTGTCTATGAAGTTCTAAAAAATGATGGAACAAGAGTAAATATTCAAAACCCATTTGAACTACCTGAAGCTCAAAAAATAGATAATATCTATGAACCTTATATTAAAGCAACGATTTTAGTACCCAATGACTATTTAGGAAATGTGATTAAACTACTAAATGACCGTAGAGGTATTCAGGTCAAAATGGACTATATTAACTCTGAGAGAGTACTTTTAGAATATGATGTACCTATGAATGAGATTGTCTTAGATTTTTATGATAAATTAAAAAGTACCACTAGAGGGTATGCAAGTTTTGATTATGAACCTATAGGATTTAGAGTAGGGGACTTGGTTAAACTGGACATCAGAGTGGCAGGAGAGGTGGTGGATGCTTTATCTATTATAGTTCCACGAGATAAAGCTAGAACTAAAGGTTTAGCATTTGTTCAGAGCTTAAAAGAGCTAATTCCTAGACAACTCTTTGAAGTAGCTATTCAAGCTAGTATAGGTAATGATATTATTGCTAGAACCAATGTAAAATCAACAGGTAAAAATGTGACGGCTAAGTGTTATGGTGGGGATATTACGCGAAAGAGAAAACTTTTGGATAAGCAAAAAGCAGGTAAGAAACGGATGAAAGCGATTGGGTCTGTTAATGTTCCACAAGAGGCTTTTATGGCTGTGCTAAAACTAGATTAGGAAAATATAATGATAGTAGGTATAGAGGGAACAGTAGAGAAAAAAGACCCAACAGTTATACACTTAAATCTCAATGGTCTTATCTATGAGGTTAATATTTCGGTTAATACCTCTAATGCGATAAAAGAGAGTAGAGTAAAACTTTTGGTGACACAAATCATTCGCGAAGATGCCAATTTACTTTTTGGATTTATGGAAAAAGATGAAAAGAAGATGTTTGATACCCTTATTAAAATCAATGGAGTAGGTCCAAAAGTGGCAATGGCTACCTGTTCGACATTTGCTCCTTCTACTTTTGCAAGAGTGATTGCTGATAAAGATGTAGGTTTGTTAAAACGAGTTCCAGGTATTGGTCCAAAAGCGGCTAGTCGTATCTTGGTAGAGTTGGCTGATTTTATTGTAGATGGGAATATTGAGACGGCAGTTGATAATGGTATGGCAGATGCTATCTTGGCACTAGAGAGTTTAGGATTTAAAAAAGAGCAGATTAAAAAGGCATTAATTGGAGCTACAGGGGATATTTCAGCATTAGTTAAGCATGGACTAAAGAAATTACAACGATTATAAGCCAAATAGGATAAAATACGCTTAATAATTTATCAAGGATAATATAATGAATATAGCAATTTTATTTGGTGGCTCTAGTTATGAGCATGAGATTAGTATCGTATCAGCAATTACACTTAAAAAAGTTCTAAAAAACTCAAATCCCTCTTTTATTTTTATAGATGCAGATAGAGAGTTTTATCTAATTGACTCTGAAAATATGAAGTCAAACTATTTTGCAAATGGCTCTTATAAAAAGGCTAAAAAACTTATACTTAAAAAAGGTGCTTTTTGTACAGAGGGGATGTTTGGACTCAAAGAGCAAAACTTAGGAACGGTACTAAATCTAATTCATGGACGAGATGGTGAGGATGGCAAGATTGCTTCTCTGTTAGAGTTTAATAATATATCTTATATCTCTCCAAGAGTTGATGCGAGTGTTTTGAGTTATAATAAACTCTATACTAAACTTTATGCAGAGAGTTTAGGGGTAAAAGTTGTTCCATATTCTGTTTTAAATAGCTCTGATAGTCGTGATATTGAGTTAGAGTATCCAGTAATTATCAAGCCTGTTCGACTAGGCAGTAGTATAGGGGTGAGTATAGTCAAAAGTCAAAATGAACTTGATTATGCACTTGATGTTGCATTTGAGTTTGATAATCAAGTGTTGATTGAGCCATTTATTGAGGGTGTGTTGGAGTATAACCAAGCAGGGTGTAAAACAACCAATGGTTTTGAACTCTCTATCGTAGAAGAGCCAAATAAAGAGGAGTTTTTGGATTTTGAGAAGAAGTACTTGGATTTTTCTCGTGACTCGCAAGTGCTAGATGCTGATATAACTTCTCAATTGAAATCTAATATTCAAGAGTCATTCAAAAAGGTCTATGGGACTATTTTTGAGGGGTCTATTATTCGTTGTGATTTTTTTGTTGTTGATGGAGAGGTTTTACTTAATGAGATAAATCCTATTCCAGGGTCTATGGCTAACTATCTATTTGAAGATTTTGAGGGTATGGTTGGGCGTTTATCTACTAAGCTTCCAAAAGAGCCTACTATTAAGGTTGACTACTCTTATATTAATTCCATTCAGTCTGCCAAGGGAGGAAAGGTTTAATATAGCTGTAACGGTCATTCACACATAAAAATATTTTTTATTTAATATAGAGTTCTAATATCAATATATTAATAATGATTGGCTATATTGATAAAATATTAAAATTCTAGGAAAATTATATGCCATTTGAAAACCGACTTGAACTAAACGCTAGGGCTTTTTTCTTTAATGCCGAGAGAGACTATCTCCCTTATTATAAGAACTTCTCTTTAAATGTAGATAGAGGGATGAAATTAAAAGAAATTCTCAAAATGATAAGAGAGAAAAATAGAGATTTCTCTTATCCAGAGAGAGATTTAATCTTTAGAGTAAATGATTTAATGGTCACAGGAGAGGAAAAGATAGCTACTATTGTTGATAGATTGGGTACAGAACTTACTATTGACCCTGCATTGAAATATCGTTCTGATAATGGACTTATATTTAATAATAGCGATTTTATGCATCAGTTTAAGCATCTTTTAGGTCACTACTCTACCAAGGAAGATTTGGTCTATTATTTGAGACTCTATCCATTATATTACGCCTCTGAGACATTCAAATATAATCATGAGTATATTGGAGATGCTATTCTTATATTGGCACACAAGATGATAACAGATGGTAATGTTCATAAAAAAGAGATATTGGATGCTATCAATGATGAGTTTGATGGTATCTCTTGTTGCGAATATGAAAATAATCTTTTTGCCAAAGAGGATTATAGAGAGACTATTGCAGAGTTGAAGAGGATGATTGATGTTAAAAAAGAGAAATCATTTGTAGAGAAGGTATTGACTCTACCTAAGAAAAAGAGTATCAATATCGACTCGATAGCAGGTCATGCAGTCTCTATATATGCAGGAGATAGAGTATCAGATAAATTAGTAGAAGAGGCAAAAGAGGCTATTATAAATAGCGATGCCAAGTTTATTGAGTTTGATATGTCAACAAAACTTGCTGGGCAGACTCTTGTGGATTCTAATCGTGAGATGGCATATAGAAAAGCAGGAACAATGATGCTTAATGCAGTAGACTCTGGAGCTAATGTTTTGGTCTGTTTAAAAGATGAAGATTTGACAATATTTAAATCTATTTTAGCAGAAGCTGAACGAACTATGGGTAGAGATATAGATATAGCTCTTATCTCATTTGTTGAACTTCAAGAGTTGACTAAGGTTACGGCTTAAATTTTTTTGGTGGGCATAAATGTACCACCATATAGTTTTAAATTATTGTAAAATTCCTAAGAATATTAAAGTCTTAAAATTAAAAAAATGGAAAATATATGAACCAATATAAATTTTTATCAGTAGAGGAGTGCTACTGCTTTATTATCCTTATAGAGTAGAGCAATGATAAACAGACTAATCATAAAACTAGCTTTTTTTCTCCACCACTCTAAACGCTACAAAATAGTTAAAAAGCTTTTTTATAATCTGCTTCAAAACTCTGATTATAGTTATAAGAAATATTTTGATTCTTTTATGATTATACTTATTTTGCTCTCTGTTGGGATTTTGGTCTATGAGGTTAAACATCCTGTTTCTGATTGGGTTGACTATTTTGATTTTTACATTGTAAGCTTTATTTTTCTTTTTGAGTATTTAGCAAGAGTTTGGGTCTATAATGATTGGAATAGAGAGGTTGTTTCAGAGTATAGTGAGTCAAAATTTTTAAATAGACCTTTTTCGTTATGGAGACCAACTAAAAAAATTTTAAAAGATAAATTAACCTATCTTTTAACCCCATCTGCCATTATTGACCTTTTAGCGATTTTACCTGCCTATCGACCTTTGAGAGTTTTGCGTGTATTTATACTCTTTAGGGTCTTTAAACTGTTGCGTTATAGCAAGAGTATACGGCATTTTATGGAGGTTTTAGGAACTAAACAATTTGAACTTGTTACTCTTTTGTTTCTTCTTCTCTTTATTGTATTTTCAGCAGGAATTGCCATTTATATTTTTGAAGAGAGAGCCAATGAAAATATTAGTTCACTCTTTGATGCATTCTATTGGGCATTGATAACTATATCTAGTGTTGGGTATGGAGATATATCACCTGTTACCACAGCAGGTAGGATTATCTCTATGATGATTATTATTGCTGGAATTGCAATGATTTCATTTGTAACCTCTGTAATCGTCTCTTCATTCTCTGAGAAGTTAACTGAGTTAAAAGGTAATCGATTGATTGAGAATATCAATAAGTATGATGAGTTTACTATTCTTTGTGGTTATGGACAGATGTCTAGAATGTTTTTACACAATTATGCTAAGGAGTATGGTAAACGATATATTATTATTGAAAAAGATAAAATCAAAGTAGATAGAGCTATAAAAGATGGATACCAAGTTATATGTGACGATGCAAGTAGTTATGAGCTTATGGAGAGATTTAATATAAAGTATGCCAAAATTACCCTTTTGGTATTAACAAAAAGTGATATTGAAAATGTTTACATTACTTTGAATGCTAAGTCACTTTCGCGTAATATTAAAGTATTGACACGCGCTACAAATAATAGAATTGCTAAAAAATGTAAATTAGCAGGTGCTGACCATGTTATTTTACCTAATATATTGGCAAATAAGATGTTGTTAATAGCTATTACTCAACCTGTAATGTATAATGCTGTTTATGCTATGTTAACAGGAAAACATCTAGCACAAATAGATGAAATATCTCTCTACTATCATCAAAAACTTTTAGGAAAGAGAGTTATAGATATAGATTTTAAGGGGCATAAATTGCTTTTTATTGGATTGGAATCAAAAAAAGAGGGTAGATTTGTTTTTAACCCACCAAGAGAACGGCTGATTGAAGAGGATGATATATTATTGATTATGGGACGAAGAGGAAGTATTGAGTATTTTAAAGAGATGTATAAGGAGATAAAATATGTTTAGTATGTTTCATCGAAAAAAAGTATTTATGTTTGGCTATAGTACAAAATCCTCATTTGTGGCAAAGGAGTTAAAAAAGTATGTTTTGGATTTACATATTATATTATCTAAAAAAGAGGCTTATGAAGATGCTTTAGCTGATGGTTATAGTAATGTAAAGCTGTTAGACCTTACAGATGATGAAGTTTTAGAGGAGTTAGATGTGGCACAAGAGGATTATCTGATTTGTCTTTTAAGAGATAATCATCTAAATCTATTTTTAGCCCTCTCTTTGCATTCTCTATTTCCTAACTCTACACTTATTGCACTCTCTGACTCTCCAGAGACAACTAAAAAACTTAAAATGGCAGGAGCTAGTAAAACTATTGACCTATATCAGGTTAGTACACTTCGTCTTCACAATATTTTAAATAAGCCTATAACAACTAAACTTGTAGAGGAGATATTCTCTTTTGATACACCATTCTCTTTAAGAGAGATGACAATCCCTGAAAACTCCTCTTTGGATGGCATTATGGTAGATGATTTTGATTTCTATGAACATAATATTATATTAGTCGGTATGATTGACAGACGGCTAAGTGAGCAGTTTATCTTTAGTACAAGTGGAGTAGAGAATAGATTGGATGTGGGTGATACTCTTGTTTGTGTTGGGTATAGTGAAGATTTAGAGAAGTTTGAGAGATACATGGATAGAGATTAATTATCTCACCTATATAACTGTTTATTATATAGATAATTAAGAGTAATAACAAAAGCCAAAGCATCTTTTTCAAGTTCACTATTATGCATAGAAACTTGTAGATGTTCATCTATATATTTAAAAGTTTTGGCAGGTTTATTGGGTCTAACTACAGCCACATCATCACCTACTCTTAGGGCATAATTTTCATTAAATTGCATGAGATTTATCTCTTGTTTATTATTGGAATAAATAGATTGTCCTAAAATAGGATAACTTAAATCTTTTCCTAGATAATCAATAGCTGTTGCTAATATATCAGGTTGTGAAGTAAGTTTTTTATAATTTTCAACTTTGACTCCTGCACCCAATATCAGAGCAGGGATATGAAACATATTGACAGGAACAATGTCATCACCATAAACACGGACATTATGGTCTGCAACTATTACAAATATAGTATCTTGGTAATAGGGTAATTTTTTTGCTTCATTAAAGAATTTTCCAATGGCAAAGTCGGCATATTTTACGGCATTCTTTACACATTTTTTACCTTTTTTAATCTCTTCTATTCGTCCTTTTGGAATATCAAAAGGGCTATGGTTTGATGAGCTAAACATAATTGAAGCAAAAGGTTTTCCCTCTTTATAGAGTGCAGAAAAGCGTGAATTTGCTTTGGCTACCAAATCCTCGTCAGATACACCCCAAGTGGCTACAAACACAGGATTTTCATAATCTTTCTGTTCAATAACTTCATCAAATCCATTCCCCAAAAACCATGAACGCATATTATCAAATCGTGCTTCTCCTCCATAGAGAAACATGGTATGATAACCCAAAGGTTTAAGTAGTGAGGAGAAAGTAAAAAAGTCTTGTTGAGACTTGGTTCGTTTGACGACACCTTTACCTGGTACAGCTAAAAAACCAGCTGTAGTACCTGCAATACCCCTCACACTTCGTGTACCATTAGAGTAGGTTTGGTCAAACCATAAACCCTCCTTTTTAAGTTTAAGTAGTTGGGGTGTAATTTGGGGAGTTACAAATTGATAGCCTAGACTCTCTTGTAAGAAAATAACCAAATTTTTCTTTTTTTGTGTAGGAAAATGTGTTTTTTCTAATCTTCTAAATATAGATGAAGAGTTAAAATCATTGCCCTTGATTCCTAGTCTATTTTGTACTCGTTTTATCGCTTCATCTATGGACATTTTACCATATAGTTTTATAGCTTTTGTTGCATACATTTTGTTGGCATAGATAGCATAACCAATACTATAGAGTGAGTTTTTTGTCACTTCATTAACAATTCTGTTGGTTGAGTACATGGCATCAGATATGTTAGCAGGACGATGTCCAAAAGAGGAGCGAATTCCTATAAAAAGTAAAATAGCTATCGGTAAAAACCAGATGGCTCGTTTTTTTAGAGGGATTTCCAATAGAGTTATAAAACTCTCTTTAGTAATTTTGAGAAAATACCAAACAAAAATCCCTATCATAATAAATGCGATAAGAAGAGCGAGTTTATAATCAGCAATAATCATATTGAACACCTCAACAGGATATTCTAAATACTCCACAAATTTAAAGTTTGGTCGTACATCATATTGTGCAAAAAATGGAAATGTTGCATTCTCTATATAGATAAGAAAACTCAAGATAGATACAAAATAGAGACGCAAAAAAAGATTAGAAATTTTACTAAAATTCTTAGGAGAAAATGAGATAACAATAAGAGGAATAACCAACAACATAGAAGCAACTATGGTATCCATCTTTAATCCATAAAAGAAACTTAGCCAATAGTTCACCCCTGAATCCGAAAATCGGTCAAAGTAGAGTCCAAAAAGTATCACTCTACCTAGTGTAAAAATAGCTATAATGAGTAGATAATATCTTAGAAGTTTTTTTGCTGTTGACATAGGTTCTCCTTATTGAAAAGGAGATTATAGCATTTGAAGATGAAATGAGAATTAAAATTTATATTCTAGTGCAATACCAGAGACCTCTTGACTGATAAGAGGTATAAGAGTCAATCCCTCTTTTGCTCTAGTCATCTGCCACATTGTATAAAAAATCACAACTATATGGTTTTTTATAGTTTAGCATAACGCCTACCATCTATAACTTATTTCCACCCCTTTATAGTCAGTTCCAACCATAGGTTTAATATCTAAATTTTTATATGAGGTTGCAAAATACCAAGATGAAGCTATACCCACGATTGCACCTGCGATAACATCATGGGTATAGTGTCTTTTTGAGTGGACACGACTGTAACCTGTATAGATAGCACCAATATAAGGGATAACAGCATATTCAAATCCATATCGTTTATGTATAAAAGATGCCCCAAAAAAAGAGACTGAGGTGTGTCCTGAAGGAAATGAGTCTTTAGTGTCAGAGTCTGGTCGTTGTTCTCTTACGCCATATTTTAGTACATTAGTAGTTGCCAAAGTAATCCCATAAGCTTTATAAAACTCCATTTGCCCCTCTTTATCATCCAAATATAGCGTAGTAGCATAAGCAGTTGAAGGGATGGCTATTTGTAAAATATCTCCTAATTTTTCTGTATTGCTTTTTGCATAGAGTGAACTTGACAATAGCATTGATATGCTAAGTGTTATAATTTTCCTCATAATCTCTCCAAATATTAAATTTGAATTGATTATGAGATATGTAGATTATTTGAAAGTTAAAAATATTCTAAATTCAATCTTTTTTTTAATTTTTCTATTATCTCATTTTTCAAATAGTCATTTAAACTAGAAAACAACTCTTCTTCGGATTTATATAAACTTGCCTTTAGTTGTAATGATTTATCTTTTTTTTCATCATCACTCAATATCTCTTCATTGTCTGTTACGAAAGAGGAATCTTTCCATATTATTTTATTATTCTTTACATCTATAAGCGTCCCTTCCAAGGTCACAGGTGCATATGCCTCGCCAAATATCCAATCAACTCCATTCCATGTCAAATATTCAGAGGTTATCTCTTCTGCCCCAACTGCAACACCTAACCAAGGGTTTGATGTTGCAACACCGACAACAATACCCTGAATAACACCTTCAGCTATAC
>FPHE01000038.1_pt1 | contig 15767 bp, 20 predicted proteins | sample 1057201 | NCBI WGS metagenome assembly FPHE01 (sample SAMEA4473311, study PRJEB15554) | hydrothermal vent metagenome | biome: marine basaltic hydrothermal vent biome; feature: marine hydrothermal vent; material: water | place: Pacific Ocean | collected 2011-06-14/2011-07-23 | depth 1155 m
TAATCGTTACTTTTTTTACTCTTGCAAGATGGGATTTCCCCATCTTGTATTAATCTTGATATAAATCATATATAGAGATTCCCCTTTACACTATAATAACCTATATCTATAATATATATAAGACTAAGTTATAAAAATCATAAGTTGAGGGTTCATCTAAAACCCTGAGTTTATAATTTACAAAATCACATATAAGGGGTAATAATGCATCCAAGTTTTATGAAGTCAAAGATATTTGCTACAGTAGCACTGCTTATAATGACGGTCGCTTTTACATTTCCAATGATAGCATTTCATGGGACACTCAATAAGATTGATGAGGGGAGGATAGAGGAGATTTCATCTCTAAGTAAATCGGTTTGGAACTTTTATAATCAAGGACGATACAAGAGTGTTACTACACCAAAAGAGTCTTATAACAACTTAGATGAGATGATAAAATCTGCTTCTGAAATTGGTGTAGCCTCTTTACCTATTTGGTCTGTTTCACTTGAAGCTCATCAATATCCAAAAGAGTCTTTTCCAGAGGGAATTCCTGTATTTTTTCACTTTGATGGATTTAGTGGAGAGGTACATGAGATGAATACAATTAATCACTATGTAGGGATGGACCCAATGTGGGTTGGTGGGCAGTTAGAGAGAGAGATTGGTATTTATGCTCTATTGCTTTTGAGCCTGTTTATGATTTACTTTATTGCTTATAATAAAAAAATCTTTACCTATGCAATGCTGATTCCTATTTCACTTCCTATACTGTTTGTTGCTGATTACTCCTATTGGCTTTATTGGTTTGGACATAATCTGCATGATTGGGGTGCATTTAAAATTAAACCATTTATGCCTACAGTATTTGGTGATGGTAAAATAGCACAGTTTACGACACACTCATACCCTACAATTGGATTTTATCTGCTAGTAGCTATATCATTATTAAGCCTATTAGCATTTTTTGCTAGACAAAAAGCACTTAGAGAAACAGCGTAGGGTGCGTTTCCCAACGCACCAAATAAAGGTTAAAATTTGATTAAAATATTGATAGTTTTTCTGTTGTACTTAAGTATCTTAAACGCAAATACACTACAAGAAGCCATAAACAAAGCCCCATCAGGCTCAATTCTAAAACTTCCAAAAGGTATTTACAAAGGCTCTATCATCATCAAAAAACCTCTAACCATTATAGGAAAAGAGGATGGTGTTATTATAGATGGTGAGGGAAAAGGGACAGTTATTAAAATAGAGAGTTCATTTGTAACACTTAAAAACCTCAAAATCGTCAATTCTGGCGACTTTACCCATACACTCGACGCAGGGATTTTAATAAAAGATTCAAAGCAGTGTGAGGTGAGTGATTGTGTAATAGATGATTGTCTATTTGGAATAGATATGCAGATGGTCTCTAACTCTATTATAAAAAACAATACTATAACCTCTAAAGATTTTGATTTGGGGCTTAGAGGTGATGGTCTGCGTCTTTGGTATAGTCATAATAATATTGTCAAGAAAAATAGGCTAATCAAATCAAGAGATATGGTAGTTTGGTACTCTCATGGAAACCTTATCGAAGAGAACTATGGAGAGCATAACAGATACTCTTTGCACTTTATGTATGCAGGTAAAAATATAGTTAAAAACAATACCTATAAGTACAATTCAGTAGGGATATTTTTTATGTACTCCAAAGATACCATAGCTACAGGTAATCTAGTGCAGAGTTCACTAGGGGCTACTGGTATGGGAATTGGGCTGAAAGATGTATCAAACTTTACACTAAAAGATAATACAGTTATCTATTGTGCTCAAGGGTTATATATAGATAGGTCACCATTTGAGCCTGATACGCATAATTGGATTGAAAATAACAGTATATTATATAATGCAGAGGCGTTACATTTTCACTCACTTAGCGAAAATAATATTATCAAAAATAATACCATAATGGGAAATATAGAGGATATTATCAATGATAGTAGAGGAAGCAAAACTAATGAAAATGAGATAGTAGGTAACTATTGGGATAACTACGCAGGTTTTGATAGAGATGGTGACAATATAGGTGATACACCTCATAAAGTCTATCAGTATGCTGACCAGTTGTGGGTTTACAATCCTGATGTGAAGTTTTTTTATGGTTCACCTGTAATATCACTACTAAACTTTTTAGCAAAATTGGCTCCATTCTCAGAACCTGTATTTTTACTCGAAGATGAAGAGCCTAAGGTTCGGTTGGAGGGGTAGTAATCTTGATACAAATCATATTTCCCTCTCTTACTTTACACTATAATTATTCAATTAAGTAAAACCTATAAATATCATAATCTTAGATTATGTAAATTATAACTTCAAAGGATAGGTTGATGGCAAAAATAGAAACAGATAGAAGAGAATTTATCAAATACTCGACACTTGGTGTTTTGGGTCTTGCATTGGCAGGGGGAGTAGGCTTAAGTCCATATCTACTAGCTGATGAGAGACGACTGCGACCCCCTGGGGCAGTTCCTGAAGATGAATTTTTGGGGCTTTGTATTAAGTGTGGGCAGTGTTTACAAGTCTGTCCTTATCATGCTATAAAACTGGCAGATTGGGGTAAAGGTCATGGGGTTGGAACACCCTATATAGATGCAAATATTCGTGGATGTTGGGCTTGTAGTGGAGTACCATGCGTTCTTGCTTGTCCTACTGGAGCGTTGGAGCATACTTGTGAAAAACCAGAAGATATTAAGATGGGAATTGCTGTTTTACAAAACCCTAAAACATGCTTGGCTGTTAAAGGAGAACCAGTTCCTGCTGGATATAACAGTAAGATGATTAAATTTCTGCAAAATACAAACAATGTAACCCAATATGAGAATGAAGCTTTAGATAAATTCAATAAGTTTGAAGGTAAACCTTGTACTCTTTGTGCCGATATGTGTCCAATGCCAAATCCACTCTCTGCTATTGAAATGGTACAAAAATCAGATGGAATTCGACCTGTAATTTATGATGGTTGTACTGGATGTGGTGTTTGTCAAGAGGTCTGTCCGACTAGCACACCATCTATTGTTATTAAACCAAGAGTAACATATCAAGAGCAGTACGAAAAAGGAAAATAGATGATTAAAAAAATAATATTAAGTGGTATTACAGTTGCTTTTATCGGTTGTGGAGATGATACCAAAGAGCAGAATAAAAAAGCAGTTCAAACAACCACTAGCCCAAAGATTGAAGTGGTAGCAAATGAGAATGCCAAAGAGATAAAAGTAGCAATCAAAGAGGGTAACGGTTCAGAGGAGAGTACTTTTTATAAAGGGATGACCAATGACCTAGTACATACCTATGACCCAAATAGCCAACCTGCAAATAAGGATGCTAGTGTGAGGGTAAGACCAAGAACTGTTATAGATGCCAATATGCATATTAGAAGTCCTTATGAGAAGTTGCAAATCTCACTTTTGGTTAAAAAACTTAGCAAAGACTTTATTGTAAAGTGTTCAGCTTGTCATGATGATTATGCAAATGGAGTAATTGGACCGTCGCTTTTAGGCAAAAGTTCAGATGAAATTTTTGATAAAATTATAGCATTTAAAAATGGAACAAAAAGTAATGTTTTGATGGATGGGTTAATTGACCATATGGATGAGAAAAATATTCGTAAGATAGCAGACGAAATTTCTGATTTTAACAAAAAAATAGAAGAGATGAGGAGAAATAGATAAATGAAAAATATAGTTGTGGGGATTTTAACTCTTTTAATAATTGCATTAATGCTATTCACTTTTATAACAGGTGGAGCTTATCATGGTGGTGAGCGTGGGAAAGTGATAAAAGATATAGGAAGTGGTGGAGTCTCTAATGCTACAGCAAAAGTAGAAGAGAAAGATGACAGAGCCAAAGAGGCAGACAAACTCAAAGCTCTAAGAGAAAAAGCAGGAAATATAGGAGCATTTGATGTGAGTCAATCCTACAAAAGCAAATGTTCATCTTGTCATGGTGTCAATGGTTCGGGAATGCAAAATGGTAAAAAACTGATGGGACCAAAACTATTTGGACAGAGTAGTGAAGAGATTTATCAAAAGTTAGTTGACTTTAAATCTGGTCGAAAAGAGAACATTATTATGAAAGGTCTTCTAATTAAATTAAGCGAAGAGGATTTAAAAGTATTAGCTGATGAGATTGGCGAATTCCCAGCAAGAGCCGAAGAGGCAAAAAACAGATAAACCGTAGAGACAAGGCATACCTTGTCTCTACCTTGAGGAGGAGCAAAAACATATGGACAAATACAACAACCGAGAGACAATAAAAAACACCACATTCTGGTCAACCTTTTGGGATGTTACCCCAGAGGGAAAGAAAAAATTTAGCTACAGAATGAAACGATGGATTTTAGTAATATCTATCCATCTGCTCTTTTTTCTATCATTCTTTATTGACCTACAAGTTTTAGAAGGAACTCTAAACGGTTCACGGTTTTTAGGTTTCCATATGATTGACCCTTTTGCTACCCTAGAAATTTGGTTAGCGACCTATCATATTCCTATCAATATTATTATAGGCGTATCAACTATTATAGTTGTCTATATGTTGGTTGGTGGGCGAACTTACTGTGCTTGGGTCTGCCCCTATGGAATTTTGAGTGAGTATGGTGAGAAGTTGCACAACACTTTAGTTAAGAAAAAGATTATTAAAGAACGAAAGTTTGACCACCGAGTTAAATATATCTTTTGGATAGGATTTTTGACTATGGCTTTTGTGAGTGGCTATCTTGTATTTGAGACTATATCAGTTGTAGGAATCCTTAGCCGTATGATAGCTTATGGTTGGTCAGTAGCTCTTATTTGGGTTGCTGTAGTATTTACTATAGAGGTATTTTTTTCACGAAGAGCATGGTGTAGCTATATCTGCCCAATAGGTACAACCTACGGTATGATAGGAAAAGTCTCTGCATTGCGTATAGAGTGGAACAATAACTGTGATAGCTGTATGGTATGCCATGATGTCTGTTTCGAAAATCAGGTTTTGGAGATAACCAAAGCAAAATATAGAAAACAGATAGATGAGAAAGAGATTAAATCAGAATATATAACAGGTGCAGATTGTACACTTTGTGGGCGTTGTGTAGATGTCTGTCATGCTGATGCTTTGAAGTTTGATTTTAGGTTGAAGAGTTTAGTGTAGCTATTTGTAATTGAAAAAGTGGATGTTCATTTATGATACAACTTTTTCAATTTTATTAACTTTATTTAGCATTTTAGAACTTTATTATTGTATTTATGTTATAGTCTGTTTGAATTTATATCTATATAAATTTGAAGGATTTTTTAGTTTGTAACCAAACTAATTCAATATATAAAAAACATAAAAAAGGGATATTGTTATGTTTATCTACAAAAAAAAGCTTTTTTTAGGTCTATTGGCAATTTTAGGAATTTTTTCTTTTGCAATGGCAGTAGTACCTGAATCAGTAGGGTTATATGTAGGAATGATTAAAGCAGATGATTCCAATAGGTCAGTTCGTATCTTAACTAAGAATGATTCTGATAACATTTCTGTTTATGATTATGCTAATTTCAGGATATTTGATGCAATAAAGATTAATGTTTCTGATAATAATATAATGGATTTAATATGCGATAAAATATATCAAACATATAATGATAATGAAACTTATAAAAGTAATAGTCGTATCTTGAATATCAAAGATATATTTGATATAAAATGTTCAAAACTACCAAAAATTAAAAAAACAGGACAAACCATATCATATAAAGCATTTGATGATGGCTACTATGAAAAAGGAGTTACTCCAAGATATAGTAGAAGAGGGGATATAGTTATTGACCATATTACAAAGTTGCAGTGGCAAGATGATATAGAGGCAAAAACAATTACCAAAAATTGGGAAGATGCTAAAACATATTGTAGTAATTTAACCTTAGATGGTTATAGCAATTGGAGACTACCAACTATTGTTGAATTGCAGAGTATTATGGTGGATGCTAAAGTCCCTGCTATAGATACTACAGTATTTTTGAATTATGACTCTAGTACCTCTAAATATTGGTCATCAACGAGACATGTAACTAATGCTGATTATGCATGGGGTGTTAATTTCTACAATAGTAATATAATGTATTACAATAATCTTCATATTCGTAATGTGCGTTGTATTAAAGAAAAATAATAAGTTCGAGTTAAGCTTTATTTGTAGGAGATATAAAATATACAAATAGCTTTAAATTATAAAAAAGGTAGGTAAGATATATGAAAAAAATTATTTTTATTATGATAAGTGTAAGTATGTTGCTTTATTCAACATTTAATAGAGATGATACTAATGGAGTGGTAACTGATAGCAAAACAGGTTTGATATGGCAAGATGACTATAGTAATGATGAAGATTTTAGTGAAAGACCTATATGGTCACATGGCGTTAAGTCTGCTTCGTGGGCAGAGGCTATAGATTATTGTGAAGAATTAACACTAGGTGGGAATGACGATTGGAGATTACCAAATAGAAAAGAGTTGTTGAGTATAGTTAAATATAGTGCTTTTGAACCTTCGATTAATTCTGTTTTTAAAAGTACTCCTAATCCAGCTTACTTAATATATTGGTCATCTACTACTGCAAATAATGATACTAGTGATGCACATATTGTTGACTTTGCCTATGGTAGTACAAATAAATACTCTAAGCATGTAGGCCTATATGTCCGTTGTGTAAGGGGGTAGTAGTAGAGTTAATCAAATTGCTTGATACAAATCATAAATAATAACAGCCAACCCTAGTATAATCCAAATCATATTTAGATTATCAAGGAAATCCATGATAGAAGTTAAAAATCTAACTAAAAAGTTTGGCTCAACCATTTCACTTGACAATGTATCCATAGAGTTTAATAAAAATGACTCCATCGCTCTGATGGGGGCAAATGGAGCAGGGAAGACGACGCTTATCCGTTCTATCTTGGGTTATTATCATCCTGATAGTGGCTCTGTTTTAGTCAATGGTCACAACCCCATCAAAAAAAGACAAGATGTTTTGAAAAATATCGCTTTTGTACCTCAACTTCCACCACCTATAAAGTTAAGTATTGATGAGTTGATTCAATATATTGAAGTGAGTGCCAATGTCAAAAGAGAGAGCATTTTAGAGTATGCCAATGAGATGAAGCTTGATATAAAGAGCAATATCAAAAAGTCATTTTTTAAACTAAGTGGGGGGATGAAGCAGAAGCTACTTATTGCTATTAGTTTAGCTCAAGAGAGTAGTATTATTATCTTTGATGAGCCAACAGCAAACCTTGACCCAAAAGCGAGAGATGATTTCTATAGACTTTTAGAGGGAAAACAGGAGGATAAAGTTCTACTCTTTGTCACTCACCGATTAGAAGAGGTTGAAGCCCTAGTAAACAGAGAGGTCTACATGGATATGGGAAAGGTAATAACAGATGAGAGACTATAAATTTATACTACTTTTTATTTTATTTGTATTTATCGGCTGTAACTCTGCAACCAATGCCACAACAGAGAGTAAAATTTGTCCACAGTGCAATATGCCACTTCCAAAAGATAAAAAGAATACAGCCTATATAGAAGATAGCAACTATTTTGATGATATTGGTTGTTTGATTTTATGGAGTAAAAATAATAGAATGGATTTGAATAGTCGTAAAGTTTATGTATTTAGTAATGATACAAAAAAATATATCAATGCTCTAACAGCACACTATACGATTGATGAAAAGACCCCAATGAACTATGGTTTCTCTGCTTATCAAAAAGCCAAAGAGGGAACGATAAGTTTTAAAGAGATGCAGTTAAGGATGCTTCGTGGTGAGCATCTAGGCAACCCAAAGATACGAAAAAAGATATTAGGATATTAGATGAAAAATTTACGATTAATTGCCTTCTTGGATTTAAAAGAGTCAATAAGAGCAAAATGGTTTTTGGTCTACTCACTAGTTTTTGGTGGTCTAATTGCTCTCTTTTTTATTGCAGGAGTTACAGAGTCACAAGTGATGGGATTTAGTGGGCTTAGTCGTCTGCTGTTGATGTATATTCAGATTACGATTATTATTTTACCTATTTTTATCTTGATTACTACAGTGAGGTCGATTTCAGGCGATAGGGACAACCACATTTTGGAGTATATGCTCTCGTTTCCTATCTCTCTAAAAGAGTACTATTGGGGAAAAGTAATAGGACGGTTTATAACTGTCTATCTACCTGTTATCTTTGCAATGATTATAGCTATAGTCTATGGAGCATTTAAAGGGGCAGATATTCCTTGGGCTATCTTCTTCCTCTATACTGGATTGCTATTTGCTCTTAGCTCTGCTTTTTTGGGGATTGCATTTTTTATCTCCTCTTTTGTCAAATCATCAGAGGTAGCGTTGGGGATAGCCTTTTTTATATGGATATTTCTATTGGCATTTATAGATATTGCTCTGATTTCTCTAATGATGCAACAGCGATTTAATGAGGAGTTGATTATAGGGATTGCTCTAATGAATCCAATGGAGATATTTAGAGTGGCCGCCATTTCGCTTTTTGACCCTGAATTAACAGTAATGGGACCTGTAGCGTTTTATATTTTAGATACCATATCACAAACTCTTTTTGTGTTTCTATCAATTCTCTATCCTATTGTAGTTGGATTGATATTTGCATTTCTTGGATTTAAGATATTTACAAAAAAAGATTTAGTTTAAAGGATTTACATGAAAAAGATATTGATAACAATTTTACTATTAACAGCAGTTGCATCAGCAACAGCCGATAGCAACAAAACATGGCATACAAAACCAATGGAGCCAAAGTATACCATAAACTACGATAAAAATACCACCTGTCTAGTACGAAAAATTGCTCTCTATAAAGACCCCAAATGGGTATCAAAAATAGAGGTACGAAATGGGAAAATAGTATATTTTTGTAGCCCAAAATCTATGTTTGAGTTCTATTTCCGACCTGGAAAGTGGTTTGATATTGGAGTAAAGAGTGAGCGAGATTTTTCTAAAATAGTTGTTACAGATTATGGTTCACTAAAGGCTATCAATGCAGAAAAAGCCTATTTTGTTTATGGCTCTAGGGCTATTTCACCTGCTGGAGATGATTTAGTTCCATTTGCAAGTAAAGATGATGCTAAAGCATTTGCCAATAAGTATAATGGCAAACGAGTTATGAAGTTTGATGAGATAAAAGATGCTCTTATCAGACTTCTAAATGGGAGAATATAACTATTTTCCTATTTTGATAACTCGTTTTGTTACCTCTTCAAAATTAATAATCTCTTGCCCCTCTTTTATGGTACTTTTAGTTTTATGAGCTGAAAATCCATAAGCCATAGGGGTGATATTTTCTGTATCATAAAAAGCTGTTCTAGCATCTATCCACTCACCTGTATTGACATCTGTTATCCAAATTTTTGCTTGGTCTTTCCACTCTATCTTTTTGTCTTTGAACCATAAAATAGTACAACCTATATCATCAAACATATACTTTTTACCAGTTCTTGGGTCTCTTACTTGTACTGTGTTTTTTCTGTCGCTCACCACCATGACACATCTAGCACACATATCTCTATCCCAGTGGACTTTAGCAACATCGGTTTTTGAACGCTCTTCACAGCCTGTTATGGTAATGAATAGTGAAAAATGAATAATGAATAGTGATAAGAATTTAATCATATTTGAGCTTCTTACATTTTGAATCGGTCATGGTGAAACTAAAGAGTTCTTTTTTGCTAGAGGCACTTATATACTCATAGGTTAGTGTGACTCCTGCTTCCAAAAATCTTTTAGATGATTGACATACTCCTTTGGTTATAGCTTTTTCCATTCTAGGTTTGTCCTCTTTGATAACTGCCTCATCACTCTTTGCACCTGTGTTGATTTCAAAAGTGTAGATTAGAGTTAGATTTTCATCTCTTATTTTGGTCATTTTGGTATATTTATCAACCTCTTGTGGTAGATTTTTTGAAATCTCCTCTACAACCATCTTGATGATTTTTTGGTTCTGCTCTCTTAGTTTATCTATTGGATACTCTTTTTCTTCTAGTGCAAAGGTCGCTTGTGTTAGTAGTAAGAGGGTAATTAGAGTTGATAGAATCATTCTCATATAGTAATCCTTTTTTGGATAAATTTTAACGAATTATAGTATGATGAGGTTTGATTTAGATTAACACAGATTTAACACTCCTTGGATATAATTGATATTAAAAACAGGGATTACTAATGTTAAATAGAAAAATGACCATAATTACCATGCTTTTAACGCTATTGTTATCAACAATATACGCAGGTGATACATTCTCCAAAGTAGCTTCAATAGAGCCGACACTAACACAAAAAGGAGCATCAAAAAAGTGGTGTTCAATTTGTGGGATGAATATAAAGATGTTCTACAAAACTTCACACACCTCCAAGCTTCCTAATGGTACAGATAGACAATACTGTTCTATTCGCTGTTTGGTGGTGGATATGCAAAAACATAAGATAGATTTAGCAGATATAAAAGTGGTAGATGTCAATAGTCAAAAGCTTATTGATGCCAACAGAGCTTTTTATGTTATTGGTTCAGATATAAAAGGAACTATGGCAAAAATTAGTAAACTTGCATTTGCCACAAAAGACGAAGCAGAGAAGTTTGCAAAAGAGCATGGTGGAGAGGTTACTGATTTTGCAACAGTCTTAAAAAGAGCAAAAGAGTCACTAAAGAGTGATATTGCGATGATTAATATGAAAAAGAAGAAAATGATGCACCCTATGGGGGCAAAACTTTTTAAGAAAAAGTGTCAACAGACCATTAACCCTACAGATTTTGTAGCGATAAATGCTTTAAAGTCTGCTATTGTTGAGAATAAGTTATGTAAACCTCTAAAAGAGAAACAACTCCAAGCTGTAGCTCTCTATCTTTGGGATGTAAAACGAACTGAGAATTTAGATAAGGTTACTAATAAAATAGAGGTAACTAATACTCAAAAGTGTCCTGTATGTGGAATGTTTGTCTATAAGTATCCAAAATGGGTAGCTCAAATATTTTATAAAGATGGTAAAGATGAGCATTACTACTCATTTGATGGTGTAAAAGATTTGATGAAATTCTATTTTGACCCAATGAGATGGGGCAAGTATGCAACCTTTAAAAAAGAGAACATCACTAAGATATTAGTAACCGATTACTACTCTCAAAAGGTGATAGATGGGACAAAGGCTTATTTTGTAATCGGTTCAGATGTTTTAGGTCCAATGGGAAATGAGTTGATACCCTTTGAGCAAGAGGCAGATGCCAAAACATTTTATGCTGACCACAATGGTAAAAGTATAGTTAGATTTGATAAAATAGTAGAAAAAGAGGTTTTGAAGTTAGATGAATAGAAAAAGTCATATGCTCTTTTATGTTTTTGTTGGACTCACCATACTTTTAGTAGGTGAGTTAGTTTATCTACAACAGACTAAAGAGATGACACAAGAGCAACAGCTTAAAAAGAGAAATTTTGTCACCATAGCAGGACTTCCTGACCTAGCTATTGTGACTGAGACCTCTTATATCCGACATAGGACTATGAGTGATTTGTTTTCTATCTATCGTGATGATGCTAGTTTGAGGGAGTATTTCCCCTCTACTTTTGTCTATTCGTATTCGGGGATTATTAATGATAAATAAAGAGAATATCATTGTTATTTTAATTCCATAAAATCTACTTATTTCACAATTTGCTATATTTATCATAAAAATTATTTTTTAATGTTAAAATATGGAAAAATATTCAAAGGCTATCAAAATGAACCTAGACAAAACCTACATAGATTTTATAAAAGAGTTAAAACAGAAAATAGCATTAGCTAAAAACAGAACAGTACTATCGGTAAATAGAGCCATGATAGAGCTATATTTTGAGATAGGCAGAGATATAGTCAACAAACAAGAGAACCTCGGTTGGGGTAAATCTGTGGTAGAGCAGATGTCAAAAGATTTACAAGAGGAGTTTGGTAAAAGGAGTGGGTACTCTAGTGCAAATCTTTGGCGAATGAGAAATTTTTACCTTACATATCGTGATGATTCAAATCTCGCACAAGCTGTGCGAGAAATTCCTTGGGGTCAAAATATCATAATTTTTCAAAAATGCAAAGATAAAATAGAACAAGAGTATTACATTAAAAATACTATCCAATATGGTTGGAGTAGAGACCTTTTAACTTTTCATATCAAAACAGATTTATTTAAACGAGACCAAAAAGAGATAAAACAGAACAATTTTGAAAAGACACTCCCCAAAGAGCTATCACTTCTAGCTAATGATATGATAAAGAGCAAATATAGTTTAGAGTTTTTGGATGTGACCAAAGAGGCAAAAGAGCTTAGTGTTGAAAAAGCGATTGTTGAGAATATCAAAAGGTTTCTTTTGGAGCTTGGATATGGATTTAGTTTTATAGGCAATCAATACAAATTGACTCTTGAAGATAGTGAGTATTTTATAGATTTGCTCTTTTTTCATAGAAAACTCAATGCACTAGTTGCCATTGAGCTAAAAGTAGGAAAGTTTAAGCCTGAATATGCAGGAAAGATGAACTTTTATCTCAATATCCTCAATGATAAAGTTAAAATGCCACATGAAAACCCTGCTATTGGAATCATTTTATGCACAGACAAAAAGAGTGTAGAGGTGGAGTATGCTTTACAAAGTATTCATCAACCAATGGGTATCTCAACTTATAGCGTAAAAGATAGTCTACCAAAAGAGTTAAAAGGGGTACTGCCTGAACCTAAAGAGTTGGCTCAAAAGCTTGAAATGAACCAAAAAGATTAAAATCCTACTACTCCAAATATAATTTATGATGGTACTTTTTTGTTATGAGATGAGTTTTAAAGTTTTTTGATATAATTATTAAAAAGAGTAAGAGAGAGGAGCTTCTATAAATGTATAATAATCTATTTGAAACTGTAAAAACAAGACTTGAAGCTGTATATAACCCACTCTCTTTATATATATTTGGTTCTTACGCATGGGGGAATCCAACCAAAGATAGTGATTTAGATTTGCTAGTGGTGGTAGATAGTAGCGATAAAAAACCTTATAAACGCTCGATTGAAGGGATTAGAGCATTAAGAGGCTTGGGAATTGCCAAAGATATTTTAGTTTATACCAAAGATGAGTTTAAAACAATGTCACAAGATATTAGTTCTCTGTTATATAAAGTAGAGAGAGAGGGAATTAGACTTTTATGACAAATTATGAAGCTTGGATATACAAAGCCAAAAATGATTTAAAATCAGCATTGAAACTTTTGGATGGTGATGACCCTATTATGGATACAGCTATCTACCATACTCAACAGTGTGCAGAGAAAGCTCTAAAAGGCTATTTGGCTTTTCAAAAACAACCCCTAAAAAAATCTCATGACATTGAATTATTGGTTGAGATTTGTAGTAAAATAGATATTGAATTTGAAAAGCTTTATGAATATTCTGAAAACTTAACACCTTATGCTACAGCGTTTAGATACCCTGATATATATTTGGAACCTGATTATGATGAAGTCTATGAGGCTATTGGTATGGCTCGAGAGATTTTAGAATTTGTTGAAAAGAAATTTAATTGGAAATAATGGAAGTTTCGCCATAAGGCTTAATATATTCATTGATAAAAAGGAATAGGGAAAAATGCTAATAAAACCAAATTGGGACAACTTCAAAGCCAAATTCAGTGAAAATCCACAAGATAATTTTGAGTGGTTTTGTTATCTTCTTTTCTCAAAAGAGTACAATCAGCCTTATGGAACAAATCGTTATAAAAATCAATCAGGTATTGAGACAGACCCAATAAAAGTTGGAAATGAAGTTATTGGTTGGCAGTCTAAATTTTATGAAGATACCCTTTCTACTCATAAAGAGGATTTGCTTGGTACTTTGACAAAAACAAAAAGAGATAATCCAAATATTACAAAAATTATTTTATATACCAATGCTGAATGGGGTCAAGGTCAAGGAACTAAAGAACCAAAGGCAAAAACAGAAACAGAAGAGAAAGCAAAAGAGTTAAATATAGAATTAATTTGGAGAGTAAGAAGTTATTTTGAATCTCCTTTTGTTACTCAAGAGCAGAGAGATATTTCTAGTTATTTTTTTGAGTTAAATACTAAATGGGGACTTTCTAATTATGGATTTATTGATACTTTAAAAGATAGATATTTAAACCATTTCAATACAATATCCCTCCTCCTAGACAAACCCAAACCCATAGATGAAATCTTTATAAATCTAGCCATTATCAAAGAAAAAAAAGAGGAGGATAAAAAAGAAGAAGCAAATAAAATAAACAGAGAAGCTCTTTTAAACTCTTATGAAGAGATACACAAACCCAAAGAGCCTATAGAGATAAAAGAGCTTATCAATACTTCAAAGAAATCTCTTATCTATGGAAAAGCAGGGATAGGCAAGACCACACTCTGTAAATATATCGCTTATAAATGGGCAAAAGGGGAGCTTTATAGTGAGTTTACGTATGTGATTTATATACCTCTTAGAGAGTGGAAAAACAGAGGATTAAAAGGGGCTATAAGAGATTACTATTATAGTCAAGATGAAAAAGATATAACCCTTGATATAAAAGAAAACTCTCAAAAAATGCTATTTTTATTTGATGGGTATGATGAGTTAGATGGAGATAAGAAAAAAGCTCTGATAAGAGAGATAGAACTTTATAACTTAACTTACTATGTTATAACCTCTCGCCCTTATGGGTATCAAAAAAATGATTTTAGTGTTAATGAGCATTTTGAGACGATTGGTTTTACTGATGAGAATGTAAAAGAGTATATAGAGACTTTTTTTAAAGATAATAGTAAAAAATCTAAAAGTTTAAATGGTTATTTGAAAAGTAATATTAGTATTAGACATATTGCCTATATTCCTTTGATGTTGGAGATGATTTGTTCTTTGTGGGAAGAGAAGGAGTTTAGTAACTCTTTGACTATGACGGAGCTTTATAGTCGTATAATTGAGAACTTTTTAGAAGAACATTCAAAAAATAGAGATGATGAAACTGTTTTTGAATGGGAAAATAGAGAAGAAATAAAAGAGTTTTTAGGGAAAATAGCTTTTAATGGTTTAACAAAGCAAACTATTCTATTTGATGGAAAGTTTATACGAGATATGATAGGCAAAGATAATCTTGATTTTTTTAAAACAAGTATTGTCAATTCAGGTTTTTTAAAATCAGATATAAAAGATAAAAGTTTATTGGGTAACAATTTTGAGTTTATTCACTTGACTTTTCAAGAGTATTTTTCTGCTCTTTATGTGGCTTCACTTTCTAAAGAGGAACAGAGTGAGATTGTACGAGATTGGAAATTTTATCCACATATGCAGGTATTTTTTGCTTTTTTGGGTGGGTTGATTGAGGATAAGGATAACCAAATAAATAAAACCCATATTTAAACCACCTGAGGAATAGCAACATAGTTCCAATCTCGTAAATACTCATCAAATTGAATCTTCATATTCTCTTTAAAACCCTCAGCATACTTTCTCTTCGTCTCAAAGACTTTGTCAAGAACAGAGCTAAAAACCTTTAGTCCAGTAGCCGTTTTAGTTTGAGCAATAAGATTGTTAACCAACTCTACACTTGTAAAAATAACTCCCTGCAAAGCTCTTGTAATATGAGGGAATAGACGATGTTCTATAGGATTATATTTTGAGGTATAAGGTGGATAGTGAGCAATACGAATCTCTATTTTTAACTCATCTGATAGTTTCTGTAAATCCTCTTTGAAAATATAGTGACG
>FPHE01000096.1_pt1 | contig 15706 bp, 11 predicted proteins | sample 1057201 | NCBI WGS metagenome assembly FPHE01 (sample SAMEA4473311, study PRJEB15554) | hydrothermal vent metagenome | biome: marine basaltic hydrothermal vent biome; feature: marine hydrothermal vent; material: water | place: Pacific Ocean | collected 2011-06-14/2011-07-23 | depth 1155 m
AAAATATCCTCATCATAAGCTCGAACATAATCCCAAATAGATTGAGCTAACTTTTTATTATCTTCATTGACATAGAGCATTACAGAGTTTTCAAAAGTATAAGCAATAGCTTTAAACTTTTTATATATATTACTCTCTTTTTGATACTCAAAATTGGGATAAAGATAATAGGAGTTACTTGTTCCACCTATCTTTTTTGTAAACATTGTACGATTGCTATTAACAGATTTTTTACTTATAGTTACTCTATTATCAGTAAAATCTATCTGCAAAGTAACATAAGAGCCAATATCTTTAAACTCTTTGACCTCTATAATCTCTTTTATATCATCTTTGGTTACTTGTTGACCGATTTTATATAATTTGTGGGCTAGGCTCATCTTTTTTCTCCTCTTTTGTCACTTTAGACTTCACAAGTTCCAAAAACCCAAGCCCCTGCATACATTTAGCCCCCATACCCGTATCAAGTATCATCTCTAACATATCACCATTAGCTTCAATTTCATAAACCCCAAACCAAGCTTTCATAACTCCTTTACTATAATGAAAAATACGCTCTTTAGGTTTTTGTTCTATTAGCTTAATCTTCAACTCTCCCTCATAAGGTTTTTTAAACAGAGCCTCATACTTTTGTAGAGTACTATTATAGATTATCTCTTGAAACTTATGACTTTTTGGTTCAAGATATATCTTTTTGCTAGATTTTCCATCTTTGATATTGGCAGATACAAAACCTCCTACCCTCATAGGAGATTTTATTTTACTGTTTCGCTCAACAATAGATATAGAGGTATTGGTCAGATGTATTTCCCCTAGTTTTAGGTTATTCATAAGCATATATTGAGCTAATTGTTTTTCATTCTCTTTATCTAATGCTACATATTTTATATGTATCTCATTCTCAATATAAGCAATTTTAAAATTCATAGATTTAAAGACTTTGCCGTTGGCGTGTTTGTAGCCGTCGTGTTCTTTGTCATCTAAAGCTGTGTAGATATAAGATTGGAAGAGCTTTGTTAGAACTCTTCTGATTGGTAGATTTTTGGTTGGTAATTTTGTTTTTATTATTAACATGGTGGAATTATATCACCAAAGAGTGACAAAAATTGTCTTTTTAGTGCGATTTTATGAGATTTTTTATAACACAATAATGTAATAATGTATATTGGTGCGTTGGGAAACGCACCCTACGATGTGATTACCACTCCACGGAAGCAGTTAGCATAACTGCATCAAAATCTTCTATTTTCGAACCACCCTCTTTAAGATAGTTAGCAATAAACTCTACATTTTTATTATATTCGTATGCTACACCACCAATAGCTCTTTTTTTATCTCCAGAGTTATCTGCCATATCAAAGTAGTCATATTTTCCAATTATATTCCATTTTGAAGCAACTCTATATTCACCATTTACAGAGTAACCATCACCTTCGTATTTGGCATCTGCGTCAGTTACATCTATATATTGACCTGCTATAAGAAACTCTGGTTGATTATAAACGGCATGAATACCATACCAGTTTAAATCTTGATTTTTATGTTTATTACTCTTCTCGTTTTGTTGTCCAAAAAATGAGATATTTGCATAGGTCGCCGATTTTTTAGCTTTTTTCTTACCAGTTCCTAAAATATGACCTGTTAGTCTCCACTCTCCACTTAAACCTTCTCCATCCTCTTCATTGTGATAGCCCTCTCCATTAAAAACACCCAACTCACTTGAAAAGTAATCTGTTTTAGTTTTAAAGTTGATTCCACGGTCTGATGAGTTTGTTAAGTGACCAGCGTTATCTTCTTCAACCATAACTTTTGAAATTGAACGATAATTCCAACCATTATGCTCTTCATAGTCAATCCACGGTCTATGTACTTGACCAAACTCAACACCAGTGTTTGGAAGAACATTATCTAAATATAGATAAGCATATTTAAGTCTAACTTGACTATCTCCATCATGGTCATGAGTATCAAGCGTAATTCTCATATAATCTTTTGAATTCTCTTCAAAATAAGCTTTGGCTTGAAGGTAGTTTCTTCTTGTCTCAAACCTGTTTATGGTATCCTCATCTCCTTTTGTACTGTTTACAAAACCAAGATAGTGTGTTCCTGAAAATTTAATAACAGGTACATGTGATTTAACTGTAGTAGCTCCACCTGCTGTTGCAATTGTTGTCAAAGTAGCAACTGCTACTGTTGATAATAAGATTTTTTTCATACCTCTTTACTCCATTTCTGTTTCGATTGGGTAATTATATTAAAAAAAGGTTACAGAATGGTTACAGATGATTTTAAAATTTTTTTTGGCTATAATAATAAAAAATACAAATTAAAGGACAAGCGATGCTTAGACGATTTCTACTTTTGACACTATTTCTCTTTATAACAGGTTGTGTACAACCATCCAATAAAATTGGCTCAACAATACTTCATTATTCATCCAAAAAAGTAGGTTATCTAGTCAATGTAAGAGCCTATCCAACACATACCCACATAGGGACAACTACTCTAACAAACTTTACAAAAAACTATCCATTTGGGTGGAAGATTCCCTCTTATATAGAGCAACAGCTAGATAAAAGACTAAAATCATTTGCAGGTGTATACCCTGTAAATCTTAGAAAAAAGGGTATCAATTCAAATGAGATAAATAACCTCATCAAAAATGTTAATGGTACTTGGATGGTTGCTAGAGGTAAAGCAGAGATATATAAAAAACTAACTCGACAACTCGGGCTATCTGCTATTGTTATAGTCAATGAGAGTGAAAAACAGGCGATTAAAGATTGTGGTATGTTGGGGTGTAAAGAGTTCAAAGCAAAAGGATATGGACTTATAACTCGTAGCTTTTTAAACACCAACAAATTCTACTCTGCTACAGCGTTTTATGCTAATGTATATAAACTACACCCTCTAGGTTCATTAAACAGTCAACTAACCACAATCAATGAGAGCAAAAAGATGACTCTTGTAGCCATATCAAAAGGCTCAAAGGTAGAACCAAACAAGATTAATTTTATCTATCCTCAAAATTTTAATAAATGGACAGAGCAGGAGTTTAAACCATTTAGAGCTCCACTTATTAAATATATCGATAAGATGACTCAAAAAATTGTTGAAGTAGTTAGAGACAACTAGATATTAGTATTATAAACTACTAACTCTCCTTTTTTTAGTCTTGGCATTATATCCATTTTGATTTTACGAATCAAAAAGCTCTTTTTTATTATAGGAAGAGAGCTATCTGTAGTGATACTCTTTAGCTTCTTTTCATAGTATCTAAAAAAAGATGCCAAAAGAGCTTTTTTTAACTCATCCTCTTTCATAACTTTTATATTTTCATCAAGTAGCAGACCTGTTAACTTTGAATTATCCTGCTCCTCTTTGATTAGAGATTCAAAGAGTGATGCGTAGTGTCCGAACATAGAGGAGTCAATTACAGATATAACCTCATCAATAAGTTCTCTCTTCTCATATAGCGTTTTAATAATACTCAACTGACCAATATCCTCTTTTTGAATTGAAGGTTTTGATTTTTTACTCTTATGTTGTGTCGGTTTTGGACTCTGTATATCTGTAGTTGAGCCAAAAAAAGTAGGGTTTACTCCTAAAACTGTAGCAGAGTGTGGGATATATTCATCTCTTATAATTGGACTTAATTTATCTAAATAGCTTTTGATTGCAAAAAAAGCTTTCTCTTTCTCTCTCGGATTTTGTAAATCATAAGATTTGGCACTCATCTCTATTACAAAAGGGATAAGAGGCTGTTCGGCTCTTAGCAGATTTGCTACCTCTTGTATCTTGCCATCTGCAATCATATCAGCAGGGTCTGCTCCATTGGGAAATAGCACTACAGAGCCGTCAAATCCACTCTCTGTCAACATAGTAGCGGCCTTTAATGCCGCGGCAACTCCTGCTTTGTCTCCATCATAAGCTAGTATAATCTTAGGTTCACCCTTCCGAAGTATAGGCAGATGTTCCACAGTAAGGGCTGTTCCTAAAGTTGCCACTGCCTCCTTGAATCCTGCTTGGTGGAACATTATCACATCCAAATAACCCTCACAGACTATTAGTTTTTTGTTTTTATATATATGCTCTTTGGCTTTGGAGTAACCATAAAGTAGTTGTGATTTATTAAATAGCTTAGTTTGAGGAGAGTTAATATATTTAGCAGGATGATTAGTAATAGTACGACCACCAAACCCTACAATAGCCCCTGATGGAGAGTAGATAGGAAAAGTAATTCTCTCAACTAGTCGTGCATATAATCCACCTCTATCTCTCTGTGCTACCACTCCTGCCTCTTCTGCTTTTGGAATAGGTAAAAAATTGGCAGATAGAAAATTCATAAGCTCATAAGAAGCCCCTACATAACCTATACCAAATGTCTCTATAGAGTTTTGGGTTATCCCTCTATTTTGTAGATATTTTTTTGCAATATCTTTATAGCCTAAATTTTTACTATACCAATCTTGAACCTGTTCTAATATCCTACGAGTCTCATTATGGTCGCTACTACCTTGGGTGTATGATAGTGAAAAATTCATTATAGAGGCTATCTTCTCTAAGGCTTCTGGGTAGTTTAACTTTTCATACTCTTTGACAAATTCAATAGCATCACCACCACAACCACACCCAAAACAGTGATATATCTGCTTGATAGGACTGACAACAAAGCTAGGAGTACTCTCCCCATGAAAAGGGCAATTGGCTTTAAAATTGGCTCCAGCTTTTTTCAACTCTATATAGTTGGATATAATATCAACAATATCAATACTATTTTTTAGATTCTCTTCGGATGCTTTGTCAATCATAAAGGTATTATATCGAATATGTTAAAATAAAAGAAAAAAGGTGCATTACTTTGGATAAAATTCTCCCAGCATACAATGACCCATTATTTAGTATTTTTATTATAGTACTGCTTGTATTGGTTATTGCTACGGTATCTTTTGTAATGGGAAATTATAAAGAGGAGAGACAACGCAAAACTCTAAAAAGTTTTTTGGGAACAATAAAAACTGATGAGTGTACACTAGATATTGACAAGCTACCTTTTGAAGAGGCTTTGATTACACCCCTCTCTCTACTAGCAAGTACATTTAGTACACAGGGAGAGTATCAAAAATCTATTGGTATATATCTATATCTCATTAATAATATTTCACCATTCCAAAAAAAAGAGCATCTGCTAGAGGGTCTTGGCAAAACTTACCTAAAAGCTGGTTTTTTGAAGCGTTCAGAGTCCATATTTCTAGAGATTTTGAGAAAACATGCAAGAAATAGAGAGGCTCTATACCATTTAGAAGTTGTTTATGAACTTCTAAATGAGTATGCTAAAGCAGAAGAGACGCTAAAACCACTAGAGATATTGGGTGAAAATTCAAACTCACTTAAAGCACACTTGACCCTATCTAATCTATTAAAAAATAGAGATATTAACCAAGAAGATAAAATCAAAAAACTAAAATTGTTTATAGGGGATAGCTCATACTCATATAGAAGAGTTATTAAAGAACTTTTTAAGCTAGACCCAAAAAACACATGGGAGCTACTAGATATTGATAAAATAGACTCAATACTTGATATTCTATGGTTCTTACCCTCTTCAAACCTCAATTTTGATATAATATCTACAAACAAAACATTGAGTAGTATATATATGGCAAAAGGAGTTTTAAAAGCAGAGGATAGTATCTTTACAACTGGAATATTTGTTATTGATACTATAAATACTGCAAAAAAAGGTGGTAGTGATGAGGTTGATTTAAATTTCAAATATGGATGTAGTAGATGTAAACAGCATTTGCCTATCTCTTTTGAACGCTGTCCAAAATGTTATGCTATAGACTCGATACAGGTAAAAGTTAGCCTTATAAAAAAAGAGTTATATACAGGTTATTCACTTCTATAGCATAGATATATTTAATAAGATAAGAAAGGAAAAATATGAGTAAATTTAAAGCACTAGAGAAAGCTTTAAACTATAAATTCAAGCGAGTTGACCTCATCACCGAAGCACTCACACATAAGAGTTATAAAAAACCTTATAATAATGAGCGTCTGGAGTTCTTAGGTGATGCTGTACTCGACTTAATAGTTGGAGAGTATCTTTTTAATAAATTTCCAAAAGAGAATGAGGGTCTATTATCTAAGATTCGTGCCTCTTTGGTTAATGAGAGAGGTTTTGCAAAACTGGCACGAGATATAAATCTAGGTGACTGTCTGCTTATATCTTCAGCAGAAGAGAATAACCATGGTCGAACCAAACCATCTCTCCTCTCCAATGCATTTGAAGCGATTATCGGAGCTATATATTTAGAGAGTGGTCTAGAGAGTGCATCAAAAATAGCTATAGAACTTATAGAATCTGGTTATGAAACCATAGACCTTAACTCTCTCTCTAAAGATTTCAAAACCACACTCCAAGAGCTTACCCAAGCAGAGTTTGGAGAGACCCCAACCTATAAGATGATTCGTGCTTTTGGACCAGACCACAAAAAGGAGTTTGAAATCTCCATAGAGTTACAACATAGAGTTGTGGCTACAGCAATTGGACGAAGCAAAAAAGAGGCTCAACAGAAAGCAGCAGAGATTGCTCTAAAAAAACTTCAAGGATTATAATTAAGTGAACAGTTTTGGAAAAAAATTCACCATTACTACATTTGGTGAGTCACATGGAAAAGCTCTGGGGTGTATTGTCGATGGAGTACCAGCAGGACTTAAGATTGATGAAGAGTTCATACAATCTGAATTGGATAGAAGAAAACCAGGAAAGAGTAAGCTAGAGACAGCAAGAAAAGAGGATGACCAAGTAGAGATACTATCTGGTACATTTGAGGGGTTAAGTACTGGAACACCTATTATGATGGTTATATTTAACTCCAACCAAAAGAGCCGTGATTATGATAATATCAAAGAGCTTTTTCGCCCAGGACATGCTGATTTTACCTATTATCACAAGTATGGGATTAGAGACTACCGTGGTGGTGGGAGAAGCTCTGCAAGAGAGACTGCTGCAAGAGTAGCAGGTGGGGCTATTGCTAAATTGATGCTAAAGACCATAGGTATAGAGATAAGTTCAGGAGTATGTGAGGTAGATGGTATCAAATCTAAATCATATGACTTCACTTATGCCAAAAGCTCCAAACTCTATGCATTAGACCCAACCGTAGAGTCAGAACAAGAGAGGGCTATACTAGATGCCAAAGATAAACATGACTCTGTAGGTGGTGTAGTACTCACTATTGCAAAAGGTGTTCCTATCGGTTTAGGTGAACCTCTCTACTATAAATTAGATGCTATTTTGGCAGAAGCGATGATGGGAATCAATGCATCAAAAGCTGTAGAGATAGGAGATGGAGTTGTCTCAACACATCTAAAAGGTAGTCAGAATAATGATGAGATAACACCTAATGGATTTACAACAAATCACTCTGGTGGTATACTAGGTGGTATCTCAAATGGAGATGATATTATTGTCAAAACTCATTTTAAACCAACCCCATCTATCTTTCAAACTCAAAAGACAGTTACAAAAGAGAATGAGGCGACAATATGTGAACTAAAAGGGAGACATGACCCCTGTGTGGCTATACGAGGCTCTATTGTTTGTGAGTCAATGATGGCACTTGTTTTGGCAGATATGGTTTTGCTGAATATGGGTAAAAAGATGGAGCATATTCAGAGTATATATTGCAAATAAATCTAAATTTTTAGTTTATATTACATGAAATTACTTTTTTAATAGAAAATCATAAAATATAAACTGTGTAATCTGTTCACACCTTTTTATAACAATCTATCCAAATTTATTAAAAATATAACTTTTTTCACAATATAACTCTATTTTAAACTATAATATAAAGAAAAGAGGAAAAACTTATGAGAAAATTAATTTTTACTATTAGTATAATAACTACGCTTACAACCTCACTTTTTGCAGAGACTATATTAACTATAGGAGAACGAGAGAAAAGTGATATAGACTATATGCCATCAAATGATGTTCAAGATACATTGGAGATACCACAAGACCCAACTCAATTTAGCAAACAGGCTGACCCTATGAGCCGTGAGGAGCAACTTGATTATGATATGAGATATAATGAGAAGTATTTTGAACCTTGGCAACTAACAGAGATGGATTTGTCAGAGGGGGAAAAAACTTGGCAATTTGTTTTTGCAAAGAGACAGATGTACAGACGATATAATGAGAAAATTTCAAAACAGTGGTTCAAAAATCAGATTAAAAACTCAAATTTTGATAACTATGATACTATATCAAAACCTGCTATTGTCACCAAGCATAGCGACATAAAACTATATCCTACTGAAGAAGAGTTCTATTACAATTCTAATCGTGCAGGAGAAGGGTTTCCATTTGATTACAATCAAAATAGCTCTGTTTATATCAATACACCTATCTTTGTCTCTCACTACTCAAAAGATAAAGAGTGGGTATATATCAAGACATCATTTGCATTTGGTTGGATAAAGGTTGATAATATGGCATTTGTTACAGATAAATTTAAAGAGCAGTTTCAGACTGATAACTATGGTATAGTCACTACCGATAACCTAGATATCTATGATGATAACCAATTACTCTCTCTTGTAAAACTAGGTAGTATTTTTCCTATAGACAAGGTTAGCAAAAAATATATAGTTGCCAAGAGAGGTACTGATGGATATGCCATAATCAAAAAATTTAGACCTACAGAGGTCAATCTTATTGCAAAAAAACCGATTAAATTCAATTCGTTTAATATCGCTTTTATCGGAAAGCAACTAGTAAATAAGCCTTATGGTTGGGGTGGAAAACTCAAAACAAGAGACTGCTCTGCTCTTACGCGTGATTTCTTTGCACCTTTTGGTATCTACCTACCTAGAAACTCCTCTCAACAGGCAAAAGAGAGTGATGGAGTGTATATGTCTCTAGCAGGTATGTCCAAAGAGGAGAAGACAGAAGCTATTATGACCTATGGGAAACCTTGTCGCTCTCTGCTTTTTGTTCCTGGTCATATTATGCTATACCTTGGGAAAAAAGATAATGAGCCTATTATTATGCATGACTACTGGGGGGTAAGGCTCAAAAATGGCAAGAAGCATATTCTAGGTCGTTCTGTTATCACTACTACTAAACCTGGTAAAGAGATGGCTAATGTAAAAGAGAAGAGTATGTTGATTAATACTTTTAAAGGTCTTGTGAACTTTTAATCCTATCTGTATTAAATATTAAATATTCTTTAACTTAAAAAACTATATGAAAAATTTAATATTTTTATTGTTTTTATAAAATTTTTCTGCTATAATACTCCTATGAGAGTCATATCTTCTCCCCCTTTTTAGATAATATGACTCTCTCATTGATAAAACAACTTTTAATTTAACACTATCTCCTCACTCATTTCCCTCCTTTCTAAAATAGATGGTTAAAAGTTGTCTTATTACTCTAAAATATGCTACAATTAGAAAGTTCTAAAAGGTAGGATATAATATTGAAACATCTCATAAATTTTATTGAAGCAAAAAAAGTTGAAAAAGCAAAAATCTATAAAGACCTAAAATGTTCTTCTCAAGAGGCAAAACTCTTACAATATGTATGTAGGCGATTTGTACAAGGATTAGAAGAGACCTCTGTGCTAGAGATTCTACAAGATAACTTTAAATCCAAAGGATATGAGTATCTTGAACATCTCTCTCTTGTCAAACAGCTTATAGATTTAGGATGGATTGTTCAGATAAGCTTTGGACAGATAAAAATTCAAGAGGTCTCCAAGCTAGAGATACTAAATAGCTCGGTTAGCCCTAGTATGGCTCTGCTAAGACTATTAGAAGAGGGGTCGATGGAGATTGTACTTCCAGAGATAAAACCATACACTGACCACTTAGAGTATCTCCAAGACCAGTTTGATATTATAGAACTTCTACATAAAATATCTATATCTAAACAGGGGTTTAGTGATAGTTCAATAAGTTCAGGTAGATTACAGAGCAAACTAACACTCCTCTCTAAACGCGTTGATGCAAGGTTAGAGATTACAAATGAAGCAATTATCGTAGAGGAGTTTTTCAAAGAGAAAGAGTTTTCAGAACAAGAGGAGAAGATATTTCTAGCTCTACTAAAAGAGGAGTACTCAGGAGGTGAAGGGCAGTTTCGTGATATGAATACACTCATAGAGCTTATCTCGCTAGATGAGTATGAGAAGATTCGTAATCGCTCCCTGCTTGAAGATGGCTCTAAACTTATTAGTGAAAATATCATAGAGTATGAGGAGATACTCAATATGTTTGGAGGCATTAGTCGTTCATTCTATCTCCAAGATGATATACTCCAAAAGATTATTCATCCAAATAAAAAGAAAAAAGTAACCAAACTAAAGCTAGATAAACTAGTAGAAGAGCAGGAGATGTTTGAGTGTCTAAAGACAACTACTACACTAGATGATGTGGTACTCCACCCAAAAACAAGAGCCGTACTTGATACCGTCATAAAACAGGTTGACAAAGATGTATTTAAAAAACTAAAAGAGTGGGGAATCAAAGACAAAAGAAAAGGGATAGATGCACGAATCATCTTCTATGGCTCTCCTGGAACAGGAAAAACCATGACTGCCATGAGTCTAGCTAAAACGCTTAAACGCCCAATTCTAAGCTTTGACTGCTCCAAGATTCTATCTATGTATGTAGGAGAGAGTGAAAAAAATGTTCGTAAAATCTTTGATGATTTTAAAATCCTAAGCAAAAAAGCAAAAGTCGACCCAATCTTGCTACTAAATGAAGCTGACCAGTTTCTAAGTAGCCGTACAGAGGGTGCAGGAAGTAGTGCAGACAAGATGCACAATCAGATGCAAAATATCTTTTTAGAACAGATAGAGAAGTTTGAGGGGATTCTAATAGCTACAACTAATCTACTTGACAATATAGACAAAGCCTTTTCAAGGAGATTTAACTACAAAATAGAGTTTAAAAAACCTGATATGGTACAGAGAAAGAGACTATGGCACTTTATGCTACTAGAAAAAGCCGATTATGAAGAGGGCTTTGATGTATCTGTACTAGCCAAACATGAGCTTACTGGTGGGCAGATAGACCTTATTGTCCGAAATACAGCTTATAAGGTTGCTGTCAGAGATGAGTCTGTATTCTCTATGCAAGACTTTTTAGAGGAGATAGAGAAAGAGCTTGGTTCTAGTTTTGATGGAGAGAGTAGTATGGGGTTTAGGATTTAATATTATTTATTGCGTAGGGTCGGTTTTTCGACCATGAAATAAGTATTTATATTTTGTGGTCGATAAATCGACCCTACTATTTAGGAGAAAAGATATGTCCAAACTATTATTATCTATAGCACTACCAATATCTATCTTTGCAGAGAGGGTAGTCGTACCTGATAACTATAAAATCAGTGAAGATAAAGAGGTAAGTTATGTTTATACATCTGAATATGAAGAGATACTTCCAAAGATAAAAATATATCAACAAGATGTGATAAAACAGTATGAGGATGAGTTTGGATATAAGCTAGATGATACTCTCTTTGTCGGTTTGGCTTCACAAAATAACCAAATAGCTAATGGATTCTCGACTCAAATTCCTTTTAACTCTCAACTCTTTTATGGTGCAGGTGTAGGATATATAGACTACTTCTGCTTTAACTCTTGGCTCAAAACTCTAATCACACATGAGACAGCACACAACTTTCAACTCAATGCAAAAGAGAGCAAAGCTTCATGGCTTAGTCACAAGATAGTAGGAAATACACCTGTCTCTTTTTTGGGGCTTTTCCCATTTTTCCCCATACCAAATCTCTTGGAGAGTAACTTTCTACTAGAGGGAAATGCTGTGATGAATGAGTCTCGTTTTGATAATGGTGGACGACTATATAGTGGTTATGCTTTAGCAGAAGTTGTTGCATTGGCAAAGGCTGACAAAATCAAACCAGAACTTATGTATAATGAGACTTTTGATTTCCCTTATGGTGAAAAGGTCTACTTGGTTGGTGGTTTTTTTCAGCAATTTTTGGTAGAGAAGTATGGAGTAAAAAAGGTCAACCAGTATTTTAAACTACACTCCAAACAGCTATTTCCATTTTTTACTAATGCCTCTTTTAGAAACTTATTTGGCAAAACATTTGAAACCCTTTTAGCAGAATTTGTCACAGAGATAAAAACAAAACATGCCAATTTCAAAAGCACAAAAGGGAAAATTATCGCAAAGAGTCAAATCTTTGTTCCTATGAATAGCTCTGATAATGAGATATATACACTTATCTCTGATGCTCTAAGTTTCCCACAGATTTTTAAATATAGTAGAGACAAAAAAGAGATAAGCTACCAAAAAGGAGCATGGAACAGAGGAGAGCCTTTTAAAATAGATGGAGAGTATTACACACAAAGCTCATCAAAAATCTCACCTACCAAAATAGTTATGGGGCTTTTTGATGCTGACTCATATCTAAAAGAGGGAACAGAATCAAAAATAATACAAGGGTATATGCCTAATGGAAAAGCTGTCTATTTTAACTTAAAAGAGTCAATAGAGACCCCACATGTCTATATAGATAAAGAGTTTTATGCTCTAAGTAACTCTAGCGTTCATATTGATAGAGATGGAAACCTCTATTATTTCAGACAAAAAGGTCAAACAAGAACACTCTACAAAAATAAAAAAGCACTCTTTGACTATCAAGGTCACTACGGTTTTGTAACAGATGTTGATAGCAGTGGAGCGATATATTTTATAGCAAAAAGTGAACATGGTAGTACTGCTTATCGTTACAATGGAACAAAAACAGAGCGAGTAATAGCAGGAGATGATGTTATAGACCTAAAACTCATTGATGATAGAGAAGCAGTCGTGGCGACTATAGACTCAGAAGGATATAGATACCAAATTTTGACCATCTCCCCCAAAGATGCCAAAGTATTTGATACAAACTATGAGATAGAAGATAAAAAGAGCAAAGTAACCCAAAATAGTAAACCTTTTGAGTTTTCCAATAGAAAACTAAAATCAAAAGAGTACAACTCTCTTACCCAACTTCGATATAGCTCACTTGACCAGTTTGTAGGCTACTCCACAGATGATGATGTTCTTTTTAATCTTCAAGCAAACTTTATTGACCCACTAATGCAAAATATACTATCTCCTATGGTTTCACAAGATGAAGATAAGATAGTAGGAGGCATAAGCTACCAAAACCAAGCCCATCTTTTAGAATTTGGTGGTAGTCTCTATGGTGTTGAGTATGATAATGATATTGATGTCAACTCCACAGATAGAGACCACGGTTATTCTGCTTATCTTAGAGTTCCATTTTTAGCCACAGGATATTGGCGTGGTGCAACTACACTAGATTATAACAAAAAGTATGACTCCAAATATAGAAAACCCATTACACTCTCTCTTGATATAACCAACAACAAACAGTTTGGCAAAAGTAAATTTCCAAATCACCTAAACTATCTCAACCTCTTCACCTCAAAAGATAGAGATAGCAATGCATTTGGAGGCTCATACAATTGGATGCACGATTTAGGTTGGCAGAGCTATATGGGTCTAAGAGCATCTTATCTAAAAAGCGACAATGTAAATAAGAGATTTGAACGAGGTATAGAGATAGATGACAACTGGGGAGATATAACAAAAGAGTCTGCATCTATCACTATGCCTACACTAGATGAAACACTATACGCAAAAGAGGCAAAAGTAGCAGGGGCAAGTATATATAAAGTTTTTGATACCCCTCTATACTTTTTCTCATTTCCCATATCGTTACAGAGAGAGACCATCTATCTAAAACATAGATTTTATGATTTTGAACTTCCAAATGAAGATAGACAATATAATGAAACTATAGTTGGTTTAGAGAGTGATATACTATTTTTTCATAAACTGCCAGTTCCTATAAAGTTTGAGTGGTTGTATAATGAAGATAGCAAAGACCAAACATTGTTTAGGATAATGTTTGGTGGTGAGTTTTGATGTAAGGAATCTTCAAACAACAAATTTACAATTCCTAAAGAACTCGATTTTCCGACCATCAAAGAATCATTTATATTAGTAATACTGAACTATCTATACAAAAAAACAGATATAGTTCACTTCTTATGATATAATTGCAACTATATATCATGAAGGATTATTATGAAATTTATAGCACGAGATGAAGAGTTAAATATATTAGAGAGAGAATATCAAAAAAATGACTCCTCATTTATTGCTGTTTATGGAAGACGGCGTATCGGAAAGACAGCACTTATCAACCATTTTTTAAACAAAAAAAATGGTTTACTTTTTTCTGTGACAGGTGCTTATGATGTTAAAACCAAAGAGCATCTTGCCAACTTTTCCAATAAATTATCACTTGCCTTTGGTTCAAAAGAGAAGCAGTTTAACAATTGGAGTAGTGCTTTTCAATCACTTCAAATAGAGATAAGTTCAATAGAAATTAGCAAAAATTCAAAAATGACTATCTTTATAGATGAGTTACCTTGGTTAGCAGAGATGAGAGACAATGGATTTAAAGGAGCATTATCACTCTTTTGGAACGATTTTGCCTCAAAAAGAGAAGATATATTTTTAGTAGTCTGTGGCTCTGCTACCTCTTGGATAATCAATCATGTAATCAATGACCATGGTTCACTCTCAAATCGTATTACTGCATTGATTCATTTGGAGACATTTAACCTAAGGGAGACCAAAGAATTTTTAGAAACACAAGGACATAAAGGATTAAGCCATAAAACTGTGATGGATTACTATATGGTACTAGGTGGTGTAGCACACTATCTCAAACTTCTCAATCCAAAGCTCTCATTTGTTCAAAATATTCAAGAGCTATTTTTCAAAAGAAATGGAGTACTACGAACAGAGTACAATCGACTTTTTCGCAGTCTGTTTAAGAATCATAAAACACATGAACTCATTGTCAATTACTTGGTTTCTGCTTGGGAGGGGAAAAGTCTAAGCGATTTAAGTAAGAAAAAAGGGTTAAAAAAAGGTGCAACACTTATCAATGCACTTAGAGAACTAGAAGAGTCAAATATTTTGAAAAAGAGATACAAGTATAAACAGCGAAAAAGAGATATAATTTATGGGATTTCTGACCCCTTTATCTACTTCTTTAATCGCTGGGTCAAAGATACTTCACAGATGGATTTATTGGGAAATCAAAATTTTTTTCAAAATATTTATAAGTCTCAAAGCTACAAATCATGGTGTGGATTTGCATTTGAGAACATCTGTCACACACATATAGTAGAGATAAAAAGAGCTTTGGGAATAGAGGGGGTCATCACAAGAAACTACTATTGGAGAGCATCAGATAAAAAATCTGGAGCTCAAATTGATATACTCCTAGAGCGAGATGATGATGTAATCAACATTATAGAGTGCAAATACCACAATCAACCCTTTAGTATTGATAAAAGATATGCTTTGCAACTAGAGAATAAAGAGCTACTGTTCCAAAAAAGTAGCTCTTATATGGGTTCAATACAACTAGTTATGATTACTAGTGCAGGATTAAAAGAGAATAGTTACTCTCAATCTCTTATCTCTCATGATTTTTCATTTGAGATTTTATTTAAAAACTTCAAGAAAACCCTGTTCTCTAAGAAGGGGATGAATTGAAGAGTTCAATGTTTAATTAAGTTTTTTTTAGTTATAATGCTCTCATAGTTCTTTAACATTCTTAAAATAT
>FPHE01000087.1_pt1 | contig 15557 bp, 19 predicted proteins | sample 1057201 | NCBI WGS metagenome assembly FPHE01 (sample SAMEA4473311, study PRJEB15554) | hydrothermal vent metagenome | biome: marine basaltic hydrothermal vent biome; feature: marine hydrothermal vent; material: water | place: Pacific Ocean | collected 2011-06-14/2011-07-23 | depth 1155 m
TTATTCATATGGTACCGTCATTATCTTCCCATATAAAAGGAGTTTACACACCGAAATGCGTCATCCTCCACGCGGCGTTGCTGCATCAGAGTTTCCTCCATTGTGCAATATTCCCCACTGCTGCCTCCCGTAGGAGTCTGGACCGTGTCTCAGTTCCAGTGTGGCTGATCATCCTCTCAGACCAGCTACCCGTCATAGTCTTGGTAGTCTCTTACACTACCAACAAACTGATAGGATATAGTCTTATCTCTTGGCACAAAAGCATTTCCCTTGTATATTTACTATACAAGGAGTATGAGGTATTAATCACCATTTCTAGTGGCTATCCCTCTCCAAGAGGCAAATTAACTATACATTACTCACCCGTTCGCCACTCGTCAGCATTCCCAAAAGAATCTGTTACCGTTCGACTTGCATGTGTTAAGCACGCCGCCAGCGTTCACTCTGAGCCAGGATCAAACTCTCCATAAAAATGAAAATAGTTTAAACCTATTTCAAAGAATCACTTAACTAAATAATTTTCTAATTAAGCTTCTTTTGTCGTGTTTTTTAATAAAAACATGAAAAAAACTCAAATAGACGTTGATTTTTTGTTTACTTATATTTGGTTGTTAAAGATCACTTACAAACTCTCTCACTTAAACTCTAAGTGGTCTATGTGTTTGTCGGTGCGTATTATAGACAAATCAGTCTTTAATGTCAAGGGTTTTTATAAATTCTTTTACTTTTTTTTACTTTTTAAATATTTTTACTCATTTCTTATATAAGAATAAATTTGATACACTAATTTTACACAATTTTTTATTTTTTACTTACCATTAATAGTAGAATATACATTATAAATTCTATTGTCCTACTATAAAAGAATGTCCTGTCTCAGCCTCAATCTTTATCTGAAAATTTGTTCCATCAGACATATCAAATGTTAAAATACAATCTCTTGTCATTATTTTTTGAAAACTTGAATCACTACTCGTTTTATAAGTTTTAATACCACTATGAGGACGACCTAAAAAATCAAATCCTATATTTTGTGTTGTACAACTTCCAGTTGCTGTTGAGTGGCTAACATGTTCAATACCAAATCTTCCATACAAAAAAACATCAGGACTCTCATCTGAAGCCAAATCTTCAAAATTATCACAGGCTCCATCTGCCCAAATATATTTACCATTCACTGGGTCAATTGCTGATTCTATCTTATTGATACCACCACTCAAATCACTATCTGAGCCAACTCTATAAATATATCTATCTACACCATCACATTTTTCATATTCAAATCGCCAATATGCTGTCTGCCATTTAGGATTATTATCACTACGATGCTTATTATCCCTCAAAGCCAACTGCTGTGCTAACCTAATATGTGAAAGAATGGTATCAGAAGCCTCCTGCTTCAAGTCTCTATCCATACGCCCCATAGCCAAAGAAGCCAGAATACCTAAAACAACAATAACAAAAACAAGCTCAATTATTGTAAATGCAGATTTTTTCAAAAAATAACCTCTAAATATTGAATTAAGAGATTATATCAAATTAAATTATGACTACTCTTGTCCTACTATAAAGGAATGTCCTGTCTCTGCTTTTATCGTAATAGTGAAATTATCATCATTTCCATCATTATCTTCATCTGTTGACATTGTAAAAGTTAGATTACAATCACTTGAAATAACTGTTCCAAAATCATTACTAGCAGTATTAATTGAGATATAAGGTCGTCCAAGATAGTCAAATGCTATAGAATTACTTCCGTTACATCCTGCTGATGGAGCAATCGTATGAATACCAAATTTATCTTCTAATAGTACTTTATTACTCATATCACTATCTGTACTACCATCATTCCACAGATATTTTCCATCTGTAGGGTCAATCGCTGATTCTATTTTATCTATTGAAGAATCTAAGTCCTTATCTGAACCAACAATATATCGACAACTGGATGTACAATTAAAATCAATTTGCCAATAAGATTTTTGCCAATCTAGATTATTATCACTACGATGCTTATTGTCCCTCAAAGCCAACTGCTGTGTCAATCGTATATGTGAAAGAATAGTCTCCGAAGCCTCTTGCTTCAAGTCTCGTTCCATACGCCCCATAGCAATAGAAGCTATAATACCTAAAATAACAATAACAAAAACAAGCTCAATCATAGTAAATGCAGATTTATTTTTCAAAAGTATAACCTTGATATATTTTATTTAAAAAAATTATATCATAAAATTAAGAAAAATTTAATTATAAAAATAGGAAAAGTTAAAAAGAAGAGAACTAAATGGAAAAACTCCATTTAGTTTAAGTAAGTCAAGAAGATAATTAAATCTCCTCAGCCTCCTGAACATCATATAAAATATCATCCATAGGGTGACGATACATAGGCATAGCCAATCTTTTTTCATCAAGCACATGCCCAATGAATCCAATAGAACGACCAACAATAAAGAATGCGTTTAGAGTTCCACTTTCGATAAACTCATTAATCTCATCCTCTTCATATCCTAATGCTCTCCACATATCTACCATCAAGATACCAATTGTACCATCAACATTAAGAATCAAGTTCTCTTTTTTAGATGTTGTCAACGCTTCAACTGTTCTTGCATAGTCAAGAAGTGGTGTTGCAGGGAAATGTTCTGATGCAAAGTTCATAAGTCCTGTAACTCTTAGGTCAGGGTTTTTAAGCGACTTAATTCTGTGACCAATTCCAGGGATAGGTATACCTTGTTTCTTCATATATCCTAAAAACTCTTTTGGAGATAGGTTATTGTCATCTGCATATTTAAAGTATTTAGCTGCACCATCAATTGCTCCACCAAATCTAGGTCCAATAGTAAGAAGACCTGTTACTAATGACTCAACAACACTCTTACCTGCTCTAGCTGTTACTTTTGCATTGTGAGCTCCTGAAACAGCAGGTCCGTGGTCTGCTACGGTTTTGATTACAGTTTCGATGAACTCTGTAGCCCATTTTGGATACTGTTTTTTGAACCATAGAAGTGAGATAACATCTCCAATTCCTTTTCCTGTATCAGGAGTAGCAACACTTGAAATTGGGAAACCTGCGTAAGTTGCCTCTTCCCCTCTATCATCAGAGATAGTACAGATAAACTGTTTACTTCTTCGGGAAGATGGAACTGTGTTTATTTCAGGCTCTGGAATTGCTGGAAGATTAAGCCCTTCAAATACCTCTTTTATCATTGCTGGTAGGTCATTGAATGAGTTAGGTACATGAATACCTGCTTCTCTCATAGCATTGTTTTTATACTCTGCTGTCTCACTCTCTGCATTTGCTGAAGCTCCTGCATGACCAAACTGAACACCACTATCATAATATTTAGCAATAGTACCGATACACCATGCGATAATTGGTTTTGTAATTTTTCCACTTTTTACTGCTTCAATTACTTTGTACTCTTCTGTACCACCAACTTCTCCAAGCAGAATCATATATTTTACATCAGGGTTTTTTTCCATTCTAAGAAGATTGTCAATAAATACTGAACCAACAAATCTATCTCCACCAATCGCTACACCCTCTGCAATACCATCTGCATTGATAGAAATGATGTTACTTAGCTCATTGAAAAGTCCACCTGAACGGGTAACAAGTCCACAACTTCCCGCTCTGTGTAGTTTAGAGTTTACAATATTATCAATAGTTCCACCAATATTTGCTACTTTAAATGCACCTGGGGTAATTGCACCAACAGTTGCTGGTCCAATAACTGTTACATTTTTTTCTCTAGCTGTTTGGTTCATTTTACGAGCCAATCTTTCAGGAATACCCTCTGCTGTAATCATCATAGATGAGAAACCACCAATCTCTAGGGCTTCCATAGTAACTGCATACGCCGTTCTAAACGACCCAAAGTTTAAAAGTACATCAGCTTGTGGCTGTGCCTCTTTTGCCTCTGCTGTTGTTTTAAAAAGTGGAATCATCACTTCATCTGGTCCAAAGAAGAATTTTTCAAACTTATTTGAACTTGTTGGAGCAACAATTGCTGCTACGGAAGGAGTCTCTCTTTTGATTGTGTAATCATAGTCTAACATTCTTTGAATAGCAGTTTTGTTATTATTCCAAAAAATTGCCTGTGTATCTTTAGTATATAATCTTTCCATCTCTTCTCCTTACTTCTCTAATGCCATACGCACAATGTCTGTAACATGTGTCTCAGGTCCATAAACTTCGATGTAAAGACCCATTCTATCGGCTGCCTCTTTAATATCTTTTAGACCCTTTTCATAGTTTGGTCCACCCCGTCGAACATAGATTTTTACATCTACTGCTTTTAACTTATCTTGGTAGTTTTCAAATGCTTGAATAATACCTGTAAATGTTTTTGCAACATCTGTAAAGTTAGCAATCGCTCCACCAATAATAAGAACTTTTCCTCTACCACTTGGGTCAGGCTCTCTTGTCATTAGGTCAAAAAGTGTCTCAGCATAAAATTTAGTCTCACCAGTAGTTGGACCACCTGAGTACTCTCCATAGTTAGCTAAATCTTCAATTCCTGCCATATCTGCAATAGTATCAGCATAAACAACTGACGCTCCACCACCTGCAACCATTGTCCAAACTCTAGCCTCTGGTTTAAGAAGTGTCAATTTAAGTGACGCACCTGTTTTACTATCAGCTAACTCAACTGCTTCCTCTTCTGGAGATTTATTTTCCATACCAAATGCTGTTGGGTAAGAGATGTCTCCCCACTCATTAGCCATCATAAATCCAGCTGTATCATCTAGTTTTGCAACCATATCAAGAAGTTCAACTCTATTTCCTTGAAGTACAAATGGGTTGATTTCGAGGTAAGCAAAGTTTAGTTCACGATACGCTTTAAAGAAACCGATACAAAACTCTGCAAAGTTTGCTTTATCTGCTTCTGCCACATCAGCAGGAACATTGGCTCTAATTGCTTCTGCTATCTCCTCTTCTGTTGCTGTAATGGGGAATGCTACCTCTGTAACTTTTTCATCCCAACCCTCTTCAACTTCCATTCCACCTTCAGCAGACATATAGATAACATCATTATCACCCACACAAGTAGCAGATACATAATACTCTTCTTCTTGTGTATGAGGAGTAAATGGCTCAACAATAAAGTGTGTTAGCATATCTACACTTGGCTCACCTGTTGGTTCATCACCATCAAATGAAAAATATACAGATTGCTTAGAGCTTGATTTTTCATCAATCCATGAAGAGGCTTTTTCTAAAGTTACATCACCTGGTTTTTGGTCTTTAAAAAGTACCAATCCATTTTTACCTCTTTTACCAAAAAGCATATCTGGTTTTGCCACTAATGTTTTTTCATTTAACCATGCATTTGATTTAGCAACCTCTTTTAAGTCTGCTCCATTTTGAACCATTATAGTTTCATAGGCATAAGTAAAGTTTGGAAAGTACTTATCCCAATGTCTAGCTAAAATCGACTTTGCGTCGTATTCTCTAATCGCTTTTTGAGCCATCGAGTTCTCCTTGTTTTTAGTTGTGTTCGTGTTAGTTTACCATTAGGGGGATTTATTTTATATAGATGTTACTTATCTCTCAATTTCTTTTACTATATTGTGTATTTTAGAAACACGCAAAAGTTCACATAGTTTAACATAATAATTATTTACTATCTTTGCACTCTTTGATACCATAATATCTTAGTTGATATTGTACCTTTTTCTTTTTAGCAGTATGACATTCTTGATTTATCTCTCTTAGCTCTTTTACCATCCAGTAGGGTTTATAAAATGGATATGCAAAATGTTTTGATTTATCATCTATCAAGTAAAAAAGAGATTTATGAAAGACAATAATCATAGAGAAGAGTATAAGTGAACCAACTACAATCCTATACCCTAATTTATAACCTTTTTGAAATTGTGGTAGTCGCACACCAATAGTTTTTTTATATGTTACAATCATAAGTACAACAGAGACGATAACATAAGGTGCGAAATCAGTCATATCTACAGTTTGACGAAGAGAGAGAATTATAGATATGACAAATGCCGTAAAAGAGATATGCCACAATATATCTTTGTTCTCTCGTAACCAAATTCGATAGAGTGCATAGAAAAAGTAGATAAATACCAACGGAGAGAAGAGTGCTACATAGAGTCCAATAAGCTCTAAAAATTTACCTTTTGGTTTCCCACCAATATCTAGTCCATTGAAATAGAGCAGAGAGATACCTGCAAAAACAATAACTATTGTAAAAAATTTGCTATCTCGTCTAAATGCCGAGAATATAGCAACAGCGATAAAGAAGATAACCGAAGCATCATGAATAAACAGAAGCAAGAGCATAACAACTCCTTGCAGAAATCTCTGCTTTGCCTCATGTAGTATAATAAATATCAAAACTAGCGTAATAACAACTACAGCGATATTGACTATCACAGACGCTGTAATAATTCCAGGAAGTAGAGCAAAAATAGTAGTAGCCAAATAGCTCTGTTCTATATCTGAACAGTAGATTTTACTCATTATACAAAAGAGTAAAATATTTAGAACTCCAAAGAGTAGAAAAGGGAGACGAAAATCTAAACCATTACCAAACCAACCATTGGCAAAGTGGGTTAGATAAAAGAGTACAGAGCTATCTGTGTAATAAACTTTTGCTTCATTTGGTCCAATGGGGAGAGTGGTTGCTAGATAGTATAGAGCCGATATGTATATAAAAATAAAGGTGTAAAATAGTGTTCGGCTCATAATCAAAACTCTACAATTTCAAAAAATTACCCAACATCTCATGCCCATACTCACTCATAATAGACTCTGGATGAAACTGTACTCCATATATTGGCTTATCTTTTATCTCTAATGACATAATCTCATGGTCATCTTTGCTATGAGATGTGATAATAATATTGTCAGGAACATTATCTCTGTTTACAGTCAAAGAGTGATAGCGAGTCTCTCTAAACTCTTTTGGAAGCCCCTTGAATATTACAGAGTCTCTATCTACTCTAATCTGTGAAGTTTTTCCGTGCATCATATTTTTGGCTCGAATTACCTCTCCACCAAAAGCCTGTGCAATACTCTGATGTCCAAGGCAGATTCCAAATATCGGTGTACTATCTGCAAACTCTCTTATTACATCAAGCGTAACACCTGCCTCATTTGGTGTAGCAGGGCCTGGTGAGATAATAATCTTCTCTGGATTTAGCCTCTTTATCTCATCTACAGTTAGTTCATCATTACGAATTACTTTTAGGTCTGCTCCTAGCTCCATACAGTATTGTACAACATTATAGGTGAAGCTATCATAGTTGTCTATCATCAGTACCATTTTAACCCTTCTTTTTCAAATCTTCTGACCAAAAAAACTCAATCCACCCTGCTGGTTCTTTTAAGTGCCATGTTGGTGCAATTTTAGCAGTTTTTTTATAAAAGAGCGTGGCAGTGTAGAAAGTTACATCAGGATAGTCTCTATTTAATACTTTTAACACCTCTATCAAAGTATCCCCACTATCAACTATATCATCAACAATCAAAACTTTTTTACTATTTTGTAAATCAGGAATATTAAAAACCCTAACCTCATCAAGCTTTTTAGTCTCATCATATCCGATAGTATTAATAGCGTAAACTTCACGAATATTATAATACTCACCCAACAATTGCCCTATAGAAAGCCCCCCTCTTGCGATAGGAATTATAGCATCAAACTCTTGGTCTATTTTTTCTGTTAGACTCTTTAGGTCATCTTGAAATTCACTGTATGGATAGTAGATTTTATTCATACTCTGCTGTTTTAATTTCCATTAACTCTTTTAGAATCTCTTCTGCTTCATCTTCTAGCATATCACCACTATCTATCTCATCAACAATATCTTTGCACTCTGAGTGCATCTCTTGAAGCTCTCCAAGCTCCTCTTTGTCTGCAATAGAAGCCATTTTTGCCTTTTCAATCATAGAAAACATATCATCAATCGCCTCTTCTAAGTCAGGAATAATCTCTAAAGTTAGTAGATTTCTAAGTTTTTTTGTTATTTTCATGGAATGCCTTTATATAAATTGATGAAATTCTATCCAAATTGTTCTCAAATTATAATTTTTAATTTTTTTTTAAGAGAATAAAATATATTATATTTTCTTTAATTTAATATATATTTAAGGAATAGAATGGAAGATTTTTTTATTATCTCAAGAGTGAATATAGATACAACTTGGAATATCAGTGACCTACACGATGATTATAATGCGATGGAGTATGCAGACCAAATACTAGACATCCCAGAAGAGCATATTGAACATATTACATTTAGTAGTGAGGGACTAGAGATTACACTGACTGATATTGATAGTGAGGATATGAGATATGATAATGATTGGTATTTGCAACTAAGACGAATATCTAATTATGCTATCGCATCATAATTTCCCATTTGTAGGGTGGTGCATTTATGCCCACCAAAGATAAGGGTTGTAAAATTTTAAAACGGTGGGCTTAAAAGCACCACCCTACTACTTACATGCTACAAGCACTTACACCTGGGGGTGTTGTTGGTTGAACTGCTGAATTATCAGCTCCACCCTCTGCATTTACCTTATCAATAAATGCAATCAAATTAGAAGCGGCCGTTTGGTATCGCTTTGCTGTTTCGCTATCTGGTTTAAAATAGACAATAGGTTTACCACTATCTCCACCCACTCGTATAGCAGGTTCAATTGGAATCCTAGCAATCAAATCTGTATTAAACTCATCGGCTACTGCTTTTGAAGTTCCCATACCAAAGATATCAGACTCTTCATTACAAGATGGACAGATAAATCCACTCATATTCTCTATAAGCCCTGCTGTTGGAATATGAAGCTTTTTGAACATATCAAGTGAGCGTCTACTATCATCCAAAGATACCTCTTGTGGAGTAGTAACTGTAATTCCTGCTGTTACAGGTACTGATTGAGCTAGTGTCAACTGTGCATCACCAGTTCCAGGAGGCATATCAATAACTAGTACATCAAGCTCTGACCATAAAATATCTCTCAATAGTTGCTCAATAGCTTTCATAACCATAGAACCTCTCCAAATAAGAGATTGTCCCTCTTCCATAAGAGAACCCATCGACATAATCTCTACACCATAAGCTTTGAGTGGAATAACTTTATTTCCCTCTATTGTAGGCTTCTGATTGTTTAGCCCCATCATCCGAGGAATATTTGGACCATATATATCAGCATCGAGAAGACCTACTTTTTTACCCTGCATCGCCATTGCAATTGCAATATTTACTGATGTTGTAGATTTTCCAACTCCACCTTTACCTGAACTCACCATCATAAAGTTCTTGACATGAGGAGCGATATTTTTACCACTTACAGAGTTACTCTGTTGAACAGGTGCTTGTGGTGCATTAATATGAACCTCAACAGCATTAAAGCCAATCTTCTTAAGTTCAACGGTTGAATTATCTATTAATTGCTGTTTTACCTCTTGTGCTGAAGATGTAATATCAATAACGATAACTACCTTATCCCCTGCTATATCTACATGCTTAACAAATCCAAAGGTTACAATATCTTTTGTAAACCCTGGGTATGTTACATTTTTTAGTGCTTCTAAGACATTTTCGTTTGTCATTAAGACTCCTATATTTTTTATTTTCTATTTTTATAACTAAAATCATAAGAGTTTGCTTATCTATTTAAAAATAAGCAATATTTCTCTAAAAAAAATTAATTAAGACTATTTTTATCCCATTTTAAATATACTTAACCAAACCCAATTGTAATAACTTCTGATTTTTAGAAAAAAACTATCTTAAACAAACAACTCTACTTTTATTTAGATTGCTGTTGTTTCATATACTCTAAAAGTTCCTCTTTTTTGATATGAAGCTCTTTAACAGTGTCATCAATGGAAAGTTTAAACCTATTAATCATAACCATTGCATTTTTAAAAGTAGCCTCTTTTATACCTTTTGCTACACCTGTTTTAACACCAATCTGATAAAACGGTGTTTTTTCTATATCTACAGTCAACATTTTAACTCCTTTTTCAACTTCTTTTTCTAAACCTCGATTGGTCGAATAGACATTAACCATCTTTAGATAGTTTCTGTATTCTTTCTCATCATTGAGTTCTCGCAGTCTTCTTAAAATGGTGTTTACAACCATCTGTTTATCTTTTTCTTCAAAATCACAAAGCATAGCAAGAACCAAGGCTGATGGGTCATTACTATAGAGAAATGACTCACAAGGTATATCTCTAATGTCTATTATATCATAACTATAATCAATTCTATCTCGTTTGATTTGGGATTTCATATTGCATTTTGCTTTTCCAATATAGAGCATATATTGGCTAACTCTATAATCTTCATACAAAAAGAGTATATCGCTATAGTATCGATGCATTCGTAGGTGCATCTGTTCATGATTATTATTTTGTATCTCAATATGAACTACTTCATCTCCATTTTTATAGAGCAAGTCACTCTCCCTTGACTCTACTCGTGTAAACTTAGGAATCTCCTACACGGCTACGCATTCGCTACGACCGTTTCGGTTCCGTCGTTACAAACGACAAACTTTTGTCGTTTGCTTAACACTCCTCATATATCCTCTTTTATATCTATATGCAAGATGTGTTTTGATATATCTTTTGCTATATTTTTGAGTATCTCTTTGCTAATTACATCTTTTTGACCCATTGAATTTCCTTTTTTTAGGTTTGATATTTTAGCATAAAAGAACGAAAAGTGTTAAGAGTTTGCAAGATATAAGAAAGTGACTGATGCTGTTCACAGGCTCAAAAAAATGCTTGAGTTCAAAACAGCTTATAAAGTTTTTATAGAGCTTTCAGGTTTTGATGCTAAAATATTGATACAAGGTATTCCTTTATGAGTCGAATCCACCAATTATTAAAATTTCAAAGAAGCAAAAATGCCTAAAATTATTCAATTATCACTATTAAGTATACTACTCTTTACAGCTTGTGAAGAGAAATTAAAACCTGTAGTTACCATCAATCCAAAATTAAAACGCCCTATATCATGTATGAAATTAAACCAAATCAATATGGAAAAAGAGGTTCTTGATACTTTTAATAATCTATATGATTTTAATGAAACCTGTGATTTGATACTGAGTGTTTCCTATAAAAAAGATATTGTCTGTAACAGTACACAAAATGTAAATATGAAAAATATGGGTAAATTTCCTAAAAGTTATTTAAAGTTATCGCTTAGAAAAGGATTAGAGATAGAGTATACCTATTATATCGACCTCTATAAAAATGTGGATAAAGAGGATATGAAAGAGGGATTTGCAAGATTAAAAGAGGATTTAATAAAGGGAGAATTCAACCACCCTATAACCAAACCCCATTCCCAATAAAATAGACAATAGGATAAGCCGTAACTAAAACTACATAAACCCCATTAAATATCATCGAAAGCTTAAATCCTCTATTACTATCTTCATCTAACATCTTCACAATACCAACTCTCATCCCATAAAAAGTTCCCAAAAAGAGCAGACTATAAATCAGATAACCAACAAAATAGTAATCACTCTGCAAAAAACAAAATGGGCAGTGGTGGGTTGGCAACTCATAGATATAAGTACCAAAAAACTGAATCAAAGAGATAAGTGCTACCACTATAAATATAAGATTAGAGATAGCAAACAGATACTGATACCTCATCTTATAAAAAAACACCATTAATAAAAAATTCCCATAAAAAAGCATCAACAACAGTGTAGTATCAATAGAGAATATCCCAGCAATAGCAGAAGTAGATGAACTAGAGTAGAGTGTACCACAACAGCTAACCATCTTATCAATATCAATAGAGCCAAACATCACCCCCTCTAAAACTATCTCCACCACCAAAAATAGAAATGCCACCATAAAAAACTCAAACTTCAATCGTGTATAGGGAAGATGGGGGCTTTTAATATCAAGATAGTGTAGAGTCAACCAAAACCCAAAAAGATAGAGATTTATAACTTTCAATATAAGCAGATATACCCCATAATCTGTAGCATCTACTACTCCTGCTCCACACATTGCTCCTGTAAGAAGTGTTGAGATTTTATCGAGAGTAAAAACAAAAAATAGAAAGAGAGGTAGTTTAATAGCAAAGATATATTTGATAATTGTAGTAGATAGATAACTCTGTTTCTCCAAAGCATACTGCTCTTGTGAGGTAGAATCCATATCCCACTTAATAAAAATCTTTACCGAAAGTACAAAAGCGACTATAGAAAAGAGCAAAAAGATACTATTGAGTATCAATATTGCCAAAACTTCAGGAGTCAATATCATAATATCTTCCCACCTTGCACCTCAACCACTCTATCAACAATATCCAAATCAAAAAAGAGTGGGTCATGTGTAGCTACTACAATGGTCTTGCCACTCTCTTTTAGCCCTCCAAGCATCTCTATAAAATCCAAAGAGAGTTTTTCATCCAAATTGGCTGTAGGTTCATCGGCAATAATTATCTTGGGGTCATTGACATGAGCTCTAGCAATAGCTACCCTCTGTTGCTCCCCACCTGATAGATTGCGTACTATTGTATCTTGTTTATGAGCAATATTAAACTGTCTCATTACCCTATATAGTTTCTCTTTAGCCTCTTCCTCATTAGGATTGGTCGGTACAAGTGGTAATAAAATATTATCTTGAACAGAGAGTGTAGGAATAAGATTATACTTCTGAAAGATAAATCCAATATCCTCTTGTCTATAATCCGAAGCAAAATTATCAGGAAGCTTTGAGACTCTCTTCTCATTGACTATCACCTCACCTGTCGTTGGCTTGGTTAGTGATGCGATAAGTGATAGAATAGTACTCTTACCACTTCCACTTACCCCTTTTAGAACAACTAATTCACCCTCTTTGATGTGTAGAGTCACATTGTCTAAGGCTGTTACGCTGTTGTCTCTGTTTATCTCATATATTTTTGTTATGTTTTTTAAAGTTATCATTAAATTCCTATTTTTCAACTAATATTCCATAATGGCGAAGAGCCTCTAGCATATCATCTTTACCTAAATAACCTATATGTCTACCCACCTCTTTACCATTTTTATCATAAAAAAGCTGTACAGGAAGCTCATCTATATTATGATTTATTGCACCTAGAAAATCTTTATCTACATTGACATAATAGATTACTGTTTTTGGGTACTGCTCTTTTATCTCTTTGATTTGAGGTGCCATACTATCACACCAAATACATTTAGTTTTACCAACCATAACCATCAATGGTCTATCTTTTTTAATCTCATCTAATTTTTTTTCAGGAACATCTCCAAAATCATGAGAAAATAGATTTACAATAATAACCATAATAATTAAAATAACTCTTTTCATTACACTTTCCTTTATATATTTTTTAACCTACCGAATAACCTCATCTACTTCAAGCGTAGAGGCTCTCCAAGAGGGTATAATCGTAGCCCCTATATAGATAGGCACAGACAAAAAGAATACCAAAAATAGTGTCTGCACCTCAAAAACAAACGGCAACTCAAATGTTGTCTTTAGCTGTGAATACCCCACAAATATATCTCTCAAAAGTGGTGCTTGAAGCAGATAGACAAATCCAAAAGCAAAGAGTACCCCAAAGAGATAAGCCAAAAACGAGACTATAAACGCCTCATAAAACTTCTCTTTGAGTATATCATCCACTCTCCAACCTATCGCTTTGAGTATACCTATCTCTCTCTTCTCTTCACTACTAAGCCCACTAGCTTTATCATATATAATCATAAAAAAGGTAAACAGAGCCACCACAAACAGAGCCAAAAAAACACCACTCTTATAGTCAAAGATATTTTGATAACTTATCTTCAAATCAGTAGAGCTTATCACTCGTGTATCAGGGTACATAAGCTTTATCTTAGAAGCTATAGTAGTCACCTCTTCAGGATTTGGAACTTTGACCACAATATCGGTTGCCTTATCTTCTTGCATATCAAAAATCTCTCTAACTAGCTGTGTGGACATAAGTATCATATCATTAGATTCTAGCTCCGTATCTCCATCAAATACCCCTGCTACCGTTACTTTTTTCAGACTTCCATCAGGCTTAATAAAGTTAAAGTAATCACTATAATAGCTAGACTCCATCACCTTTTTAACCCCTTGCCCCACAACCATAGAGTTACCCAACTCCTCAAAATCAAACTTCTCTACCAATTTAGAAAAACTATCTTTATATTGAGCCTCATACTGTTCAATCCCAACCACAGAGAAGTTAACCCCTGCATTTTCAAAATAGTAATACCCCCAAACTCTAGGAATCGCCTCACTCACCCCTGCTATGGTCAAAATCTCATCTGCCACAACGGTATCTATATCATAATGTCGCCCTGCTTTTATCTTTTGGACGATTATCTGTGGTAGTGCGTCTACTGTAGATTGAAGTTCGTGTCTTATCGAGCCTGTAATTAGAAAAACGGCTGTTAATAGACTTGTTAATAGGGTAAAGACTATTAATATAAATATATTTTTGCTTTTGGCTCTTAGTAGTGCGTTGATGGCGAACTCTATTAGGTATAGGTTTAGTTTTGATTTCATTGGTTTCCTTTTTGGTTTTCTCTTTCTATAATTGTTCTCCTGTTATTCAATAAGAGAGTATCATTAATTTGAAGAATAGCTTTTTCTTTTGAGGTGTCAATATTGTTATACCATCTCAATTTGACAAAAAAGTCAAAATAAGCTATACTACATTCAAAGTTCCCATCTGCTGACAAGACTCCAAGGGAGGCTTCTAAAGTTAATACTTTGGATAGGTAGAATGGGTCATCTCTCATAATGATTTATCTCTCTTCCACTTGTCATTACATCAATACCGATTAGATACTGTTCTATTTTTTTATAAAAACTATCTTGATTCATCTCATATTTTCTAAAAATAGCCCAACTGATATAATCTACTATCTGTAGATTAACACTAGAGGCACTACAATGGTGGAAAATATCATATCTTATATTTAAATTATTCTTTTTGAGATACTCTTTAATCCCTTTTTTCAAAGCTACAACTTGTTTCTTTTTATTTTTTTGAACAGGTAGTCTATCGGTAATAACTATAAAGTTTTTATCTATTCTGACTCTATCAAGAAGTCGTTGTATTGCAAAATTTAGATTTTTTATATAAAATTTATCTTTCTCTTTTCGTTTTGTAGGAGTCACTTTTGGTTTTTCCAAAATATAAGAGTAAGACATCACCCTGTTCTTGTCAAAAGTAGAGATAATATTAAACATCTCCTCTTTAATATATTTGTTATCTTCACAAGCATGAAAAGCCTCTATATCTAACCGTCTTCCATCTATTGCATTTATATTTCTCTCTAAAACAGAGTAACGATAATTTGATATATATTCATGTAGATTAAAAGGTCTCGTTTTAATGAGAAAGTTAAACATATAATATTTAGAACCCTTTGCCGAAAAGTCCATATCTCCTGCTTCATCTACGAAAATATATACTATATTACTACTCATGAGTTGTATCCTTGAAGTTTTTTTGATATTTTAACATTAAAAAATAATTTTTGTGAGAAATATGGGAGATTATCATCTTTTCGTTTT